>Ga0160490_100063_pt1 | contig 129565 bp, 146 predicted proteins | sample DIDnMG_7_FD_108210 | JGI IMG/M metagenome (GOLD analysis project Ga0160490, IMG submission 108210) | Enriched soil microbial communities from UW Madison campus, WI, USA - DID2934_E24_Lignin MG | ecosystem: Environmental > Terrestrial > Soil > Unclassified | place: USA: Madison, Wisconsin... | reverse complement strand
TTTGGGTTTTGTAGGTCGGGTAAGCGCTAGCGCCACCCGATAAGCAGACCGCACGGTGCCGCATTTGGCAAAAACGCCTGATGGCGCTGCGCTTATCAGGCCTACGGGATCGAGGCTGGGTTTGGGTTTTGTAGGTCGGGTAAGCGTTAGCGCCACCCGACGTTTCAGGCCGCACGGTGTCGCATCAAGCACCGGGAGGGATTGACTCGCTGCGCTCGCCCTTCGGGCAGCCCGCTCACTGCGTTCGCAGTCTGTCCAACTGGCTGTCGGCAGTTGTCGAACCCTCAGTCGGGGGTTCTCATCCCTCCCTCTCGGGAGAATACAAAAGAAAAAAGCCCGTACTTTCGTACGAGCTCTTATCTCGAATATGGCGGTGAGGGAGGGATTCGAACCCTCGATACGTTGCCGTATACACACTTTCCAGGCGTGCTCCTTCAGCCACTCGGACACCTCACCATATTGTCATCCCGTTGTTGCCGGGACGGGCGCTAATGTAAGGAAAAGCCTTACTTACGTCAATCAACTTTTTCAGTAAATTAGCGCGTTGAGACAAACTTCAACCAACCTGATTTTTAAATGTGCTGAATGTGCCTCTTTTATCTACAACCACCTCGGCCGCAAAATTTGTTATGCTGCGATGCAGTTGAAAATGAACATAAAACAGCGCAACAGAAGGCAATCGCAATGGACATCATTTTTTATCACCCGACATTTGATAACGCTTACTGGATTAAAACGCTTTCGGCGGCGCTGCCGGGCGTACGGGTTCGCGAGTGGAAACGCGGCGATAACGGCCCGGCGGATTATGCTCTGGTGTGGCATCCCCCGGTAGAGATGCTGCAGGGGCGCAATCTGAAGGCGGTGTTTGCCCTCGGTGCCGGGGTGGACTCGATCCTCAGCAAACTGAAAGCGCATCCGGAAATGCTGGCCGAGACGATCCCTCTGTTCCGTCTTGAAGATACCGGCATGGGCCAGCAGATGCAGGAGTATGCCGTAAGCCAGGTGCTGCACTGGTTCCGCCGCTTTGATGACTATCAGGCGTTAAAACAGCAGGCCTGCTGGGAGCCGCTGGCCGATTATCAGCGCGAAGATTTTACCATCGGTATCCTCGGGGCAGGCGTGCTGGGTTCTAAGGTGGCCGAGGCGCTGGCGCCCTGGGGCTTCCCGCTGCGCTGCTGGAGCCGTACCCGCAAGAACTATCCGGGCGTCACCAGCTTTGCCGGGATGGATGAACTGCCGCAGTTTTTACAGGGCACGCGGGTGCTGATTAACCTCCTGCCAAATACGGCGGAGACGGTGGGGATTATCAATAGCGGCCTGTTGAATCAGCTGGCGGATAACAGCTACCTGATGAACCTGGCGCGCGGCGTTCACCTGGTTGAGGCGGATCTGCTGGCGGCGCTGGAGCGCGGCAAGCTGAAAGGAGCGATGCTGGATGTTTACAGTAAAGAGCCGTTGCCTGCCGATCATCCTTTGTGGGCCCATCCGCGCGTGGCCATGACCCCGCATGTGGCGGCGGTGACGCGTCCAGCAGAGGCTGTCGCCTATATCGCGCGTACCATCACCCAGCTGGAGAAAGGCGAGCCGGTCACCGGGCAGGTCGACAGGCAGCGCGGTTACTGAGTCAAACCCGGCCATCGCCGGGTTTTTGCTAATAAACGCCTGGGATAACTGCTATCCTTTGGGAAACACGAGAGGAGAGAATGATGTACCCCGTTGACCTGCATATGCACACCGTCGCCAGCACTCACGCCTACAGCAATCTTCATGACTACATCGCCCAGGCAAAGCTAAAGAACATTAAACTCTTTGCGATCACCGATCATGGTCCGGATATGGCCGATGCTCCGCACTACTGGCACTTTGTGAATATGCGCATCTGGCCGCGGGTGGTGGACGGGGTGGGGATCCTGCGCGGTATTGAGGCTAACATCAAAAACACCCAGGGTGAGATTGACTGTACCGGCCCGATGCTGACCTCGCTGGATCTGATCCTTGCCGGTTTTCATGAGCCGGTGTTTGCCCCGCAGGACAAAGCGACCAATACCGAGGCGATGATTGCCACTATTGCCAGCGGCAACGTGCATATCATCAGCCATCCGGGTAACCCGAAATACCCTATCGACATTCAGGCCGTCGCCCGGGCTGCGGCGGAGCATCGCGTGGCGCTGGAGATCAACAACTCCTCCTTTATTCACTCCCGCAAGGGCAGTGAAGCGAACTGCCGTGACGTTGCGGCGGCGGTGCGTGACGCCGGGGGCTATGTGGCGCTGGGATCCGACTCCCACACCGCCTTCACGCTGGGTGATTTTAGCGAGTGCCGCAAGATCCTCGATGAAGTAGACTTCCCGGAAGATCGCATTCTGAACGTGACGCCGCGTCGTTTACTCGATTTCCTGGCGTCACGCGGCATGGCGCCGATTGACGAATTTGCTGAATTTTAACTGTGTAATGGACTAAATAAATGAACGAGTTTTCCATCCTCTGCCGCGTACTGGGTTCCCTCTATTATCGCCAGCCGCAGGATCCGCTGCTGGTGCCGCTGTTTACCCTGATCCGCGAAGGCAAGCTGGCCCAGAACTGGCCGCTTGAGCAGGATGAGCTGCTGCAACGTCTGCAAAACAGCTGCGACATGCAGCAGATTTCAGCCGATTACAACGCGCTGTTTGTTGGAGAAGAGTGTCGCGTGTCGCCTTATCGCTCCGCCTGGGAAGAGGGGGCGACCGAAGCGGAAGTGCGCGCGTTTCTCTCTGCGCGCGGCATGCCGCTGACCGATACCCCGGCCGACCATCTCGGCACGCTGCTGCTGGCGGCCTCGTGGATTGAAGATCACGCGGCAGAAGACGAAAACGAGGCGCTGGAAACCCTCTTCGGAGAGTACATCTTACCCTGGTGTGGCGCGTTTCTCGGGAAGGTCGAAGCCCATGCCACGTCGCCCTTCTGGCGCACCATGGCACCGCTGACCCGCGACGCCGTTGCCGCGATGTGGGACGAACTGCAGGAAGAGAATGAAGAGTGATCTGGATCACCTTCTTAATGTAACAGCAAATCTCAATTTGCATATTATGTGTTCCTGATCTCATTTCATGGCCGCGTATCTGCTAAGATGCGCGCCATGAACATACTACTTTCAATTGCAATCACGACAGGCATCCTCTCCGGGATATGGGGTTGGGTTGCCGTCTCCCTGGGACTCCTGAGCTGGGCAGGCTTTTTGGGCTGCACAGCCTATTTCGCCTGTCCGCAGGGCGGGGTGAAGGGGCTGTTTATCTCGGCGTGTACGCTGCTCAGCGGCGTGGTGTGGGCGATGATCATCATCCACGGCAGCGCGCTGGCGCCTCATCTGGAGATTGTCGGCTACGTCATGACCGGCACGGTGGCATTTTTGATGTGCATCCAGGCAAAGCACCTGCTGCTGTCGTTTGTTCCCGGCACCTTTATGGGGGCCTGCGCCACCTTTGCAGGGCAGGGGGACTGGCGGCTGGTGGTGCCATCGCTGGCGTTAGGGCTGGTGTTTGGCTATGCCATGAAAAACAGCGGCCTGTGGCTGGCGGCACGCAGAGACAGAGCGCGAAACGTCACGGCGTTAAGCAAATAAAAAAGGCGAGACCCCGGTCTCGCCTTTTTAATGCGCTTTCTGTCAGGATTCTGGCGGCGATGACATCTCGCGGTATTTCACCAGAACATCGTTTTTCACTTCGTTCTTGTTTTGCAGGTCCCACAGACCGCGATCGATACCGTCGTTAATCAGGAAGATTACCCCGGTTTCGATAGCCGACATCAGGCACAGCATCACCGGTTCGTTAGAGGTATAACCGATTTCGCCTTCCAGCAGGCGCTGGTAATCGATAAAGCGGAACACCCCGGCCTGAACCTCATACGAGAGGATGGTTTTGCTGGTGGTGACGGAGGATAAGATCTCACCGGTACTCACGTTGACCACACGCAGGTTCACCGCAATCTGGTCAAGCTGGTACTGGGTATCGCCGCCGATACCGAAGTAGCGCGCCCCCACGCCCCCCGATTTCACATTACTTTCGTAACCGATAATCGAGCCTTCAACCATGACGTTTGCCGCCGTGAGTGAGTGCAACGGAATACGGTTGTTCATCGCCACGGTGCCGTTATCCTGCGCTGCACGAATGATTTTGCGTTCGTTAAGCAGGTTTTGCAGCCCCTGACGTTCCAGAGGAATAAACCAGCGAGAATCTTTTAACGCCGTGACCAGCATCGCGGTGGCGCTTTGCGGGACAGCGGTGGAGAAGTTACTTGCCGGATAAGGTTTAAATTGACCCGTTTCATCCTGAATATTGTAAACCGACACGTAGATCTTACCCGTAGGCAGCGGTAATTGGGTTAAATCACGATAGCTTTGGGCACGAGGCATTAATGTCGGTTTTGCCGCCTGTTTCGGGGGAGCAGTTAAACAACCGCTCAATAAGCACACTGCAACAAGTATGAGAAAGCGCTGCATGATTATTGTCCTTATCTCGACAATGTCTAAAAGTCGGTGGAATTACTTTGTAAGCCAGCGACCTGAATGGTGGAAGTTTTCCCCGTTTTCCGGTCTGTGACATTCAACTGCATCTGTCCGTCCGCATTGGCGATGTCGACAATAAAGTCGCTGGTCACCATTCGGCCCGGTTTGCCGGTGTTGATATTGGTCAATAATCCGCCCAGAACCTGGGCCTGGATTGCCTGGGTAAAGTTATCCAGGGCGCTTGGGGTCTCAATACCGAAGTCATCATCGGCGCTCGGATCCTTATAGGAGTTTTGCGCCTGGGCTGAGTTTAAAAGAAAAGAGCCGTTATTAGGGTTACCACCGAAGTTAGGGTTACGGAACTGGAAGGTCATATTTCCGGCCCAGCTCAACGATGGAATGAGCAGTAAAGCGATAACTGCATAGACAACACGCATATATGCCTCCGAATTAAAACTCGTCTTGCGCTAAATCGCCGGTACTGAGCAGAGCCTTATCAATCTGCAGACGATTTATTGCTTCTTCGGTTTGAGCCAGAGCGAAGACCACGTTTTGATCCAGGTCTCTTTTCGTTGGGAATAAAAACGTCTGGAAAATAACGTCCTGATTGACCGTTATGGTGATCCAACTCCCCCATCGTGCACTGGGCCGTTCATTGATCGTTAAGTTCCCAGGATAGTCACTTTCCCATTTGTCGCTGAACTCGCGATAAAAAGCATGACCGACAGCCGAGACAGTGTGGTCAGTTAACAATCCTGGGATCTCTACTTCAACCGCATGAAGATTTCCGGCAGCAAGCCAAAGGCCCGCTGCGGTAATCCAACTCACTGTGCGTTTCATACTGTTAACGCCTGAGGTTATCATTTGCCCATGAAACCGCCTGCGTCCGGTTTTTAACAGCTATCTTCTTGAAAAGATTATAAAGATGGGTCTTAACCGTATTTTCGCTGATAAATAACGAACGGGCGATTTCAATATTTGAAGCTCCGATACGTAATTTATTCAGAATCTCTTTTTCGCGATGGGTCAGCAAAGCAGACTCTGAACTGTTATAGCGATAATTTCCGGAATGCGTTATGAGGTAGCTGGCAAGTTTTTGCGAAAAATAGCATTCCCCTCGCAGAACGCCCTGCAGGCCATCAACCACGCGAGCCTCGTCCTCGTTGACGTAAAAGACACCGTTGATGTGCGGCCAGCTTTCAATATCCCTGAACGGATACTCTTCAGGGGTATTCAACAACAACACACGGATATTGTTGTTTTTTCTGCTTAAAATATCTTGCCAGTATTGGATAAGTTTTTTATCCGCTTCCATCATATCGAAAAGAATAATGCTGCCAGGCGCAATGTCATCGAAAGAGCGTTGAATGCTATGCAATTTTCCGCTCAATGTGAGATTTTGCTTTAAATGCTGCAGTAAGGCTGTTGCTTGTAAAGAAGGTTTGGTCACTAACAATAATGTCTGACCATGAAAGCTTTGGACTTCATTAAACATGATGAAACCCCTTTATTGAAACACCTGGCAGCTGCCCCCAATAATATTATTGGGGGCACCAGAAGTACTGACAGATGTTGCACTGCTGTGTGTAGAAGAAAGACCATATCCCTTAGAGGTAAGGGAAAATAAAATGATAATGCCGAACTTCTGTTTTCAATCTAGCTATTACGGTTTTTAAAGCAAGTGTTAAACGTGTAACAAGATGTAAAAATCAATATTAACTTGTAAAATTTGAGTTCATGAATTGATGAGACTTCATCATAAAGTTGTACACAAAGATATTGATGCACACATTTAAAAAATCATACAAATTATATTATTTCATTGATTTTTATAGGATATATATTTCATGGTTTATTAACGATAAGGTATGAGCCTGGTCAAAACGCTAAGCCTATTTTTACAGTGTGTAAACGCCTTAAGAAATCACGCACTTTGTCACGCAATCATGGATATATCGTGATCGCACCTCTGTGAAGCAGGCGAAACGGCAAATCAGCATTTTCTTCCCTATCCATTTCCGAAATCCGCATATGACCTTTTTTAACTGCCTGTTAAAGCCCTGTATCGCCACAGTGTTTAATTTTTTTTAATACTTTGGGGTGAAAGTAAGAATAAAAATACAACTGGCGGGTGAGATATAAAAATTGTTTCGGCAGACATACTCTTCATCGTAACGCCGGGTTAACAAAATATTTCGCTTTGTTAACGCAAGTTATTTTACCACCAGGTCCAGGGTGATAACATGAAGAACAGTTTGTTATTGATGTTTACATTACTGGGTGCACCTGGATTCGTTTTCGCAACCACTGATTTGGCAACTTCAGAATATAATTTCGCGGTTAATGAATTGAGTAAATCATCCTATAACCAGGCCGCTATCATTGGACAACAGGGCGTTAATAATGACGCGAATGTTCGCCAGCAGGGCTCGAAATTATTATCTGTGGTTTCTCAGGAGGGCGGAAATAATCGGGCGAACATTGATCAATCAGGGAGTTATAACCTTGCTTATATTGATCAAAAAGGGAACTCGAACAATGCGAGTATTAATCAAGGTGCATATGGTAATACCGCAGTGATTATTCAGAAAGGTTCTGGTAATAGAGCGAATATTACGCAGTATGGTACGCAAAAAACGGCAGTTGTAGTGCAGAGACAGTCACAAATGGCGATTCGCGTTATCCAACGCTAGCTATTTAATGACGAACTAAATCAATCCGATGGGGGCTTTACAATGAAACTTTTAAAAGTGGCAGTAATTGCAGCAATCGTGGTTTCTGGCAGTGCTATGGCTGGCTCCGTTCCACAATGGGGCAATAATCATGGCGGCAACGGTAATAACAACGTTAGCCCTGAAACCCTGACTGTTTATCAGTACGGTGGTCGTAACAACGTAGACGCTTTGCAAAGCGACGCTCGTGGGTCTGAAATCACCGTAACCCAGAGCGGTTTCGGTAACGATGCTGACCTGTCACAGGGCGCTGATAACAGCGAAATCGATCTGAACCAGCGTGGCCAGGGTAACTCTGCTACCATCAGCCAGTGGAGTGGTAAAGACCTCACCGCTAATGTTCGTCAGTCTGGTGGTCGTAACGACGTTGATCTGCGTCAGACCTCTAACGGTGCTACCGCTAACATCACTCAGGTTGGCTTCGGCAACACCGTGACTGCTGGCCAGTACTAACGCTGACGTCCGTACGACGGAAAAACAGGGCTGAGGCCCTGTTTTTTTTTGGGAGAAGATCATGAATACACTGTTACTGCTGGCTGCGCTCACCAGCCAGATCACCTTTCAGACGGCCACAGAGGGCGAGATGTTGACCATTATTCCTCAGGTTACGGTGACGGAACCCTGTCTGTGCCAGGTGCAGATCCTCACCTCGCGCAGCGGCCCCGGCGGTCAGAGTACCTCGCGGCAGCAAAATACCGTCTCGTTACCGGCCAATAAAACGGTCAATCTTTCCCGAATGACCGTCAACTCAGGGCCCAACGATAAGATAAGTGTCATCGTTACGGTGTCGGACGGCAAATCGCTGCACCTGTCGCAACAGTGGCCACCGTCGAAAGCGTAGTGGTTAAAACATTCACAAAATCAATATATTATTAATGTAGCAAGAATGTTGTTGTGTGGTTATCCTTATGTTGCTGGCATCGCCGATGCCAGCCGACAGCCCAGCCTGGGGCGCGTTGTTTATCATCAAGGACGATTATCATTAAGGATCGCACCGATGGTCTCGTCCCGTATCAAACTTGCCGCCGCGCTCGTGCTGGGTGTAATGCTAACCCCGGCTTATGCCAGTAATGTCCTCTCTATCACCGGAAGCATTGTCGAAGATCCCTGTGATATCTCCCCCTCATCGCGCGCCATTTCGGTGACCTGCCCGCAGAATAAAAAAATGCCCACCCAGCAGGTGAGTTATTCAGATGCGTTATACGGCAGCGCTACAATTGCCGATCTCGCGACCATCAGGATGAAGTACCTCAATCCTGAAAAGTCGCTGGCTATCGTTCAGGTGGATTACCGCTAAGACGCGGCGGTTTTCTGTTTGCCGGGCTTACACTCCCCATCCTCTGCGATACACTTAAGAAAAAAGCGTCAGCAGAGGTTGATTATGAACTCGCGTATAGAAGTTTTTCTGGGTGATATCACCACCCTGCATGTCGATGTAGTGGTCAATGCCGCCAATCCCTCGTTGATGGGCGGTGGCGGCGTTGATGGCGCGATCCATCGGGCGGCAGGGCCCGCACTACTGGAAGCCTGCAGAGTGGTGCGCCAGCAGCAAGGCGAGTGCGCCCCGGGCCAGGCGGTGATTACTCTGGCGGGCGATCTGCCTGCCAAAGCGGTGATCCACACCGTCGGTCCCGTCTGGCATGGGGGCGATCACCATGAAGCCCGGATCCTGGAAGAGGCTTACCGCAACAGCCTGAACCTTGCCGCGGCTAACGGCTATCAGACGCTCGCCTTCCCGGCGATCGGCACCGGCGTGTACGGATATCCCCGCGCGGCAGCGGCTGAAATCGCCGTCAACACGGTTTCGGATTATCTCACCCGCAAGCCTCTGCCGGAGCGGGTATACTTTGTCTGCTATGATGAAGAAAATGCCCGGCTATACAAGCGACTGCTTACCCAACGAGGACAGGAAACCGACGCATAACACGCGACTAGGGCGTGCTATTGCGCCGGTCAGTTCTGCACATCCTGGCCTTTGTGGTCTTCTCCCTCTTGATAACAGTCTGGACGCCTTTGCCTGCCGCTACCGGCTGGCGGAGATGGCGGAAAAGACCCTCGATGTTCAGTACTACATCTGGGAAAACGATATGTCCGGAAGACTGTTGTTTTCCGTGCTGCTCTCCGCCGCCATGCGCGGCGTGCGCGTGCGACTTTTGCTGGATGACAACAACACGCAGGGGCTGGACGCCATCCTGCGCCTGCTGGACGCTCACCCCAATTTCTCTGTCCGTCTGTTTAATCCCTTCTCATTTCGTACCCTGCGCGCCCTCGGTTATCTCACCGATTTTGCCCGCCTCAACCGGCGGATGCACAACAAGAGTTTTACCGTAGACGGCGAGGTCACCATTATTGGCGGCAGAAATATCGGCGATGCCTATTTTGGTGCGGGTGAGGAGCCGCTGTTCTCCGATCTGGATGTGATGGCCACCGGCCCGGTGGTGCAGGACGTGGCCGATGACTTTGAACGCTACTGGAACTGCGCTTCCGTCTCCACGCTCCAGCAGGTGCTGGAACTGTCAGAGACCGAGATCGAGGATAAAATTCACCCGCCTGAAGAGTGGTATCGGGACGATATTACTCGCCGTTATCTGGATAAGCTGCAGTCCAGCGAGTTTATTACCCGCCTCGAAGCCGGTAATTTGCCGTTGATCTGGGCAAAAACCCGGTTGCTCAGCGACGATCCGCGCAAAGGGCAGGGCCGGGCAAAACGGCATTCGCTGCTGCCGCAGCGCTTATTGGATGTGATGGGCTCGCCGGTGGAGCAAATTGCGATTATTTCGGCCTATTTTGTTCCGACCCGGGCGGGTGTGGCGCTGCTGCTGCAGATGGTACGCAAAGGGGTTAAGGTCGCCATCATGACCAATTCGCTGGCGGCTAACGATGTCTCGGTAGTGCATGCCGGCTATGCCCGCTGGCGCAAGAAGCTGTTGCGCCACGGCATTGAGCTGTATGAACTTAAGCCGACTCAGGAGGGCGTCCCGGTGGTGCACGATCGCGGCATTACCGGGAACTCCGGCTCCAGCCTGCATGCCAAGACGTTCAGCATCGACGGCGAGAAGGTGTTTATTGGTTCGCTTAATTTCGATCCCCGTTCAACCATGCTCAACACTGAGATGGGCTTTGTGATTGAGAGCGAGGTGCTGGCGCGACTGATCCATACCCGGTTTGTCCGCAGCCAGCGCCATGAGGCCTGGCAGCTGAAGCTGGATAATCTGGGGCGTCTGAACTGGATTGAGCGCAAGGACGGGGAGGAAATCGTGCACAAAAAAGAGCCGAAAACCCGTTTTATGCAGCGGGTGCTGGTGCGGCTGGCCTACTGGCTGCCGGTGGAGTGGCTGCTGTAAAGCTGCGCCGGTTCAGTAACCGGCGCGCAACAGTTTAGCTGGTGGCCTGCGGGGTGCTGTTCGGTTTACTGGCCGGTTTACCGGAAAATAAGAAGCGCAGCAGCGGAATACGCAGATGAATTTCATACAGCACAATCGCGATCCCAACCACAAACACCAGGCCGGTGATAAAGCCCAGCAGGTTTGAGCTGATATGCGGCGTGATGTAAGCGCCGAAAAACAGCGTCAACGGATGGTGCACCAGATAAATGAACAGCGAAGCGTTAACGAAGTAGGTGACGCGCGCGGATTTAAAGTTCAGCAGGCGGTGCCCCAGGGCAAAGACCACGTTCACCATCCACAGCCCCAGCAGCATGGTAATCACGCTTTCGGTTTCATACATCCACGCATCGCCGCTGCCATAACGCTGATTCAGCAGATAGGCGACAAACGCCAGCGCCGCACCGAGGGTGCAGCCGCGCGACGGGGTGGTGAACAGGGCTTTCAGTTTCGGATGCACAAACGCCAGCGCGCCAATGATAAAGAAAGGCAGATAGAAGAGGGTCTGCATCACCACAAAATTGAACAGGCCGTCGCTAAGGATCGGCGAATAAACGATGAGCAGCGTGCGGCGCAGCGCGGCATAGGCGATGCCCAGCAGTAAAAACAGGACCGACAGTTTGCCCCAGCTGATGTCAGCAAAAAACGTCTCCGTCCGGGTACTCAGATGGCGGCGCATACGGCTGAACACCCACAGGCTGACCGTGGTCATCACCACCAGCACCAGCAGGAACCACAGGTGCGAAACCAGCTCCCAGGCGAGGGTATTGTATTTTTCGTACAGCGACAGGTTGTGCCAGGTGTCCGCTTTGCCTTTGACATACTGCAGCATGATAAATTGCGGCAGCGTGAGCAGGGGAATGGCGGTGAGCATCGGGATGCCGACGCGCTCGACGCGCACTTTCCACCAGCGCTTAAGCGGGTAGCGCAAAAACAGCATGTAGGAAAAATAGCCCGAAATAACAAAAAAGACCTGCATCCGGAATGAGTGGATAAAATCGTTAAACAGCGTCAGCCACCATGAGGACTCGGCGCTGTTGACGTGCCAGACGTGGCTCGAATAGATCAAGGAGATGTGAAACGGGATCCCCAGCAGCATCAGCCAGGCCCGAATAGAATCAAGGAAATATTCGCGTTGTGCGGGTACGTTACTCATATAGCGTTGTGCATTCTCAGACTTATCGCCTTATCCCTAAGAGCAATAGTGGTTACATTCGGGGCCAACCCTACACGAAGTCCGACATACTGTCTCCAGGATAAGCACGCAAAGTGAATACGGGTTACTTTCACTTGCTTAATCCATGAGCCAGCACGCTGAACAAAGCGGTGATTATGTTGTCGGAATGCCTGATTTTCCATTAAAATGGATCGGATCGATATAAGCACACAAAGGGGGAAGTGCTTACTTATTATGAAACATACACCACAAATGATGAAAATGCGTTGGTTAGGGGCAGCCGTCTTGTTGTCTCTGTATACCTCATCGGCCCTGGCCTTTACCATCGACGACGTCGCAAAACAGGCAAAATCGATGGCGGGTAAGGGGTACGAAGCGCCAAAAAGTAACTTGCCCTCCGTTTTCCGCGACATGAAATATGCGGACTATCAGCAGATCCAGTTTAATCACGATAAAGCGTACTGGAATAAGATTAAAACCCCGTTCAAGCTTGAGTTTTATCATCAGGGGATGTACTTCGACACGCCTGTCACCATTAATGAAGTGACATCCAACGCGGTACGTAAAATCAAGTACAGCCCGGACTATTTTAATTTCGGCAATGTGCAACACGATAAAGACACCGTGAAAGATCTGGGCTTCGCGGGCTTTAAAGTGCTTTACCCCATCAACAGTAAAGATAAGAACGACGAAATTGTCAGCATGCTGGGGGCAAGCTATTTCCGCGTGATCGGTGGCGGCCAGGTTTATGGCCTCTCTGCGCGCGGTCTGGCGATCGATACCGCACTGCCTTCCGGAGAAGAGTTCCCTCGTTTTCGCGAGTTCTGGATTGAACGTCCAAAACCAACCGACAAACGCCTGACCATCTATGCGCTGCTGGACTCCCCGCGTGCAACCGGCGCCTATCGCTTTACCATTATTCCAGGTCGCGACACCGTGGTTGACGTGCAGTCTAAAGTCTATCTGCGCGATAAAGTCGGCAAACTGGGCGTTGCGCCGCTGACCAGTATGTTCCTGTTCGGGCCTAACCAGCCGTCGTCTGCCACCAACTTCCGCCCGGAACTGCACGACTCTAACGGTCTGTCGATCCTGGCCGGCAACGGCGAGTGGATCTGGCGTCCGCTGAACAACCCGAAACACCTGGCGGTAAGCAGCTTCAGCATGGAAAACCCACAGGGGTTCGGCCTGCTGCAGCGCGGTCGTCAGTTCTCTCGTTTTGAAGATCTGGACGATCGTTACGATCTGCGCCCAAGCGCCTGGATCACCCCGAAAGGCGAGTGGGGCAAAGGCAAGGTTGAGCTGGTAGAGATCCCGACCAACGACGAAACCAACGACAACATCGTCGCCTACTGGACGCCGGATCAGCTACCGGAAGCCGGAAAAGAGATGAACTTCAACTACTCCATCACCATGAGCCGCGATGAAGACAAGCTGCATGCGGCAGACAACGCCTATGTGCTGCAGACGCGTCGTTCTACCGGTGATGTGAAACAGTCGAATCTGATCCGCCAGCCGGATGGCACCATCGCGTTCGTGGTGGACTTCACCGGCCAGGAGATGGCTAAACTGGCACCGGAAACTCCGGTCACCGCGCAGGCGAGCATCGGTGACAACGGTGAAATCGTTGAAAACAACGTGCGTTATAACCCGGTCACTAAAGGCTGGCGTTTAACCCTGCGTGTGAAACTGAAAGACGCGAAACAACCGACTGAGATGCGTGCCTCTCTGGTGAACGCCGATCAGCCGCTGAGTGAAACCTGGAGCTATCAGCTACCTGCCAATGAATAAGACAACTGAGTATATCGATGCCATGCCGCTGACCGATATCGAGAAGGCGGCACTGCCGAAGGGTGACATCAGCGCGGTGCATACCGCGCTGGATGCCGATCATCATCCGTTTACCCGTGAAGATGATACCCCGCTGGGCTCGGTTAAAAGCCGCCTTGAGCAGGCCTGGCCCGACTCACTGGCCGAAGGCCAGCTGATTCGCGATGACGAAGGGCGTACCCAGCTTGAGGCGATGCCGAAAGCGACGCGCTCCTCGATGTTCCCGGATCCCTGGCGCACCAACCCGGTGGGCCGCTTCTGGGATCGCCTGCGTGGCCGCGACGTTACCCCGCGTTACCTCTCCCGCCTGACGAAAGAGCAGCAGGCCAGCGAGGAAAAATGGCGTACCGTTGGCAGTATTCGTCGCTACATCCTGCTGCTGCTGACCATCGCGCAGACCGTCGTCGCCACCTGGTATATGAAGACCATTCTGCCTTACCAGGGCTGGGCGCTGATCAATCCGGCCGATATGTTCGGCCAGGATCTGCTGGTCTCGTTTATGCAGCTGCTGCCGTATATTCTGCAAAGCGGCATCCTGCTGCTGTTCGCCATCCTCTTCTGCTGGGTATCGGCCGGTTTCTGGACCGCGCTGATGGGCTTCCTGCAGCTGTTGATCGGCCGGGACAAATACAGCATCTCTGCGTCGACGGTGGGGGATGAACCTATCAACCCTGAGCACCGCACGGCGCTGATCATGCCTATCTGTAACGAAGACGTGGATCGCGTCTTTGCCGGCCTGCGCGCCACCTGGGAGTCGGTGAAAGCTACCGGTAACGGCGAACACTTCGACGTTTACATCCTGAGTGACAGCTACAACCCCGACATTTGCGTGGCGGAACAGAAAGCCTGGATGGAGCTGATCGCCGAAGTGCAGGGCGAAGGGCAGATCTTCTACCGTCGCCGCCGTCGTCGCGTGAAGCGTAAAAGCGGCAACATCGATGACTTCTGCCGTCGCTGGGGTAATCAGTACAGCTACATGGTAGTGCTGGATGCCGACTCGGTGATGACCGGTGACTGCCTGACGGGCCTTGTGCGCCTGATGGAAGCCAACCCGAATGCCGGCATCATCCAGTCTTCGCCAAAAGCGTCAGGCATGGACACGCTGTATGCGCGCTGCCAGCAGTTTGCAACCCGCGTATACGGGCCGCTGTTCACCGCCGGTCTGCACTTCTGGCAGCTGGGTGAATCGCACTACTGGGGGCATAACGCCATCATCCGCGTGAAGCCGTTCATCGAGCACTGTGCGCTGGCACCGCTGCCGGGCGAAGGCTCGTTTGCGGGCTCGATCCTGTCGCATGACTTCGTGGAAGCGGCGCTGATGCGTCGTGCCGGTTGGGGGGTGTGGATTGCCTACGACCTGCCGGGTTCCTATGAAGAGCTGCCGCCGAACCTGCTGGATGAGCTTAAGCGTGACCGCCGCTGGTGTCACGGTAACCTGATGAACTTCCGCCTGTTCCTCGTCAAAGGGATGCACCCGGTACACCGTGCCGTGTTCCTGACCGGGGTAATGTCCTACCTCTCCGCGCCGCTGTGGTTTATGTTCCTCGCCCTGTCGACCGCGCTGCAGGTGGTGCATGCCCTGACCGAGCCGCAGTACTTCCTGCAACCGCGCCAGCTGTTCCCGGTGTGGCCGCAGTGGCGTCCTGAGCTGGCGATTGCGCTCTTTGCCTCGACCATGGTGCTGCTGTTCCTGCCGAAGCTGCTGAGTATCGTGCTGATCTGGTGTAAAGGCTCGAAAGAGTACGGCGGTTTCTTCCGCGTGACGCTCTCTCTGCTGCTGGAGGTGCTGTTCTCGGTACTGCTGGCGCCGGTGCGTATGCTGTTCCACACCGTCTTCGTGGTCAGCGCGTTCCTCGGCTGGGAAGTGGTCTGGAACTCGCCGCAGCGTGACGATGACTCCACTCCGTGGAGTGAAGCGTTCATGCGTCACGGCTCGCAGATGCTGCTTGGCCTGGTATGGGCCGTCGGGATGGCGTGGCTGGATCTGCGCTTCCTGTTCTGGCTGGCGCCGATTGTCTTCTCGCTGATCCTGTCGCCGTTCGTGTCGGTGATCTCCAGCCGCTCGACCGTGGGTCTGCGCACCAAACGCTGGAAGCTGTTCCTGATCCCGGAAGAGTATTCCCCGCCGCAGGTGCTGGTGGATACCGACAAGTATCTGGAGCTCAACCGCAGCCGTTCACTGGAAGATGGTTTTATGCACGCCGTGTTTAACCCATCCTTCAACGCCCTGGCCACCGCCATGGCGACAGCCCGTCACCGTGCCAGCCATGTGCTGGAGATCGCCCGCGATCGCCACGTTGAGCAGGCGCTGAACGAAACGCCGGAGAAGCTGAACCGCGATCGTCGTCTGGTGTTGCTGAGCGACCCGGTTACCATGTCGCGTCTGCACTATCGTGTCTGGTCCGCCCCGGAGAGATACTCTTCCTGGGTGAACCATTATGAGACGTTGAAGATGAACCCGCAGGCGCTGAAGGCCAAATAAGCCGTTAGTGTTGCATGACGTGCAGGCCGGGTAAGCGAAGCGCCACCCGGCAAATAAATACCGGCTCCAGGGCCGGTATTTTTATCTTTGAGGTATTAGATGCGATTTTTCATCGTCATTACCATGGCGTTATTACTGAGCGGCTGCGGGAGTATCATCAGCCGGACCATCCCCGGACAGGGACACGGCAATCAATACTACCCGGGCGTGCAGTGGGACGTTCGTGACTCGGCGTGGCGTTACCTGACGGTGCTGGATCTGCCATTCTCGCTGGTGTTCGACACCCTGCTGCTGCCCATCGACGCTCAGCACGGGCCCTATGAGTAATTAACGCTCATCCCACTCATCCGCTGCGGTTTGCCCCTCTTCGGTATCCAGCGGCGGCTCGAGCTGAAACTCACCCTCATCCCATTCATGCAGGGTGTTCTCTTCCAGCCACTCCTGACGCAGCTCAATCTCGTCATAATCGCCATCAAACACTGCCTGGGCCGCTTCACCGCTCAGTACCGGCAGGCATTCGCCGTCTTCGCCGTCATCGGCAAAAAATTCGGCCTGCCACATAATGTCCCCATCCTGCATGACATATTTCTGGATATTGAGTTGCTCAATATTCGCGTCATCTTCCTCAATGCCGGGATTATCAGCGAGGAACTCCTCGCGCGCGGCATCAATCGCTTCCTCTAGAGTGGCAAACATAGTCATCGGCGTCTCCCTGTGATTTGACATGGTGTTCAGGGAAAGAATAGCTGATTCTCCATAATTGCAAGTATGAAAGCCGTAAAAGCGTTCACGAAGTTGTCTTAATCGGGTGCAGAGACCTTTTCCGGCTCGGCAGCAGCCCGCGGCTGGCGAAAAGCGCGCGACAGGCTCACCCAGGAGTAAAAGACGTTAAACATCACCACGCAGGCGGTGACAATAAACACCGCGCGAAAACCGTAGCTGGCGGCAATCCCGGCCCCGAGAAGCGGGCCGGTGACGTTGCCGATATCACGAAACGACTGGTTATAGCTGAAGATACGCCCGGCGATCTGGTTGGTGGAGTTATAGACCAGCAGGGTCTGAACCGCAGGCAGCAGGGCGCCGTCGGCCGCCCCGAGTAAAAAGCGCAGCACGCCCAGCTGCCACGGCGATTGCACGAAGGACATCGGGATAAGCAGCAGGACGGAGATCACCAGGGCGACAATCAGGATCCTTTCCGGACCAATCCGATCCCCCAGTTTCCCCAGCCGCGGGGCGCTGATCAGGGCAGCCACGCCGGGCACCGAGGCGATTAAGCCGCTGATAAAGGCGATATTGCTGACGTGACCGGCGAGGTCGCGCACGTACAGGGTCAGGATCGGCGCGATGGAGCCGGTGGCCACCTGGATGATCGTGCTGGTGACAAACAGGCTGAGCACCAGTTTAGGGTTTTTCAGCGAGGCAAAGACCTGGCGAACATGCAGCATCTCTTTTTTCGGTACCGGGGTGAAATTTTCCCGGATGCAGAAAAAGGTCAGCAAGAAGCAGGTAAACAGCACGCCCGCGGTGATGAAAAAGACCGGCCGCAGACCGTAGCTGTCCGCCAGTAACCCTCCCGCCAGCGGGCCGAGCAGGGCACCGCTAACCGCGCCGGTAGAAAGCGTGCCCAGCGCCCAGCCGCTCTTATGGCGGGGAATTTGCGTGGCGATCAGCGCGTTGGCATTGGGCACAAACCCGCCCAGCAGCCCCAGCGCGGCGCGTAAGATCAGAAACTGCCAGATGTTTTGCGCCATCCCCATCAGCAGCATGATAATCGCCATGCCCAGCGCCGAGCGCAGCAGCATAATCTTACGGCCCTTGCGATCCGCCAGCCCACCCCAGAACGGAGAGGCGATGGCGGAGAAGAGGAAGGTGATGCTGAACACCAGCCCCGACCACATGTTCAGGGCGCTGTGGCCGCTGACGCCCAGCTGCTCGACATACAGCGGCAGGAAAGGCATCACCAGGCTAAAGGCGGCACCCGTAAGAAAGCAGCCCAGCCAGGCCACCGTGAGGTTCCGCTTCCAGTTAATTGGCGTTTCTGAGGGAGACATAGCTATCCGCGTTATGATGCGCAGCGGCATCATCATTTAAAGAAGGTAATAAGCCTGCTAATTATGCGCCTGGGTGATGGTTGCTGCAATCCGGGAAAGCATCATAAGTCAAAAGGGAGGTGCGGCCGGAGAGGCCGCGGTGCAAGAGATTAATAGCGCGAAGGGACGCCTTCAGGGCGGGTTTTAAAGCGGCGATGCAGCCACATATACTGTTCCGGCGCCAGCAGGATGCACTTCTCAACCACCTCGTTCATCCACGCGGCAGTGGTTTTCGCATCGTCAAGCGGTGGGGAACACTGAGGTTCCAGCATCATCAGCTCATAACCTTTGCCGTTGGATTTCCGGCGCGGTACGAAGGGCACAATCGCCGCCTGTGACAGACGGGCCAGCGTCCAGGTGCCCGTGGTGGTGGCGGCTTCATCGACGGCAAAGAACGGCACAAAGACGCTGGCGCCAGGACCGTAGTCATGGTCCGGCGCATACCAGATCACCTCGCCGGATTTAAGCGCCCGGATCATCCCCTTGAGATCTTTACGATCGATCATGCTCTTGTTGGAGCGCATCCGGCCCCAGGTCTGCAGCCAGTCGATAACCGGATTGTCGTTCGGGCGATAGACGCCGATGCCGGGGGCCTGCATGCCGAACATCCGCGCGCCGATTTCCAGGGTCAGAAAATGGACGCCGATCAGCAGTACGCCGGTCTTCTGCGCCTGCAACTGATGCACGGGCTCCATGCCGGTGCCGGTCACTTCGGTCCAGCGCGCCATGCGTTTATCGGACCAGAACCAAGCCATCCCGGTCTCCATCAGCCCCATACCGACGGATTCAAAATTTTTAACCACCATGTCGTGACGCTCTTGCTGGCTCATCTCTGGAAAACAGAGTTCCAGATTGCGTCGCGCAATGTACGCGCGGCGGGACATAAAGCGCATCGCCAGGCGACCCATGCCGCAGCCGAGACGGTAGATCAGCGGGTAGGGCAGATGCACCAGTAACCATAATAAACCGATGCCAGCCCAGGTCAGCCAGTAACGAGGATGCAATAGCGCAGTGGAAAATTTAGGTAATTGAGTCATGTCATTCCTGTTTTTGATACGTCCTGTCGGCAGATTGTCGCATTTTTCGTTTCATATCCAAAACGCACGGCGACGAAATGTTCATGAAAACGGCAAATGTTATGGCCCGCGCGTTTTAACGGGGGAAATGTAGCGCAAAATGAAGGGATGTAAATTCTCATTGTTTGCTATATGATGCCGCCCGATTTTCATTCTCATTACGATTGCAGGAACCGTACACCATGCCAGTGTTACACAACCTCATTTCGAACGAAGAGCTGAAAGCGCGCATGTTGGCTGAAACCGAGCCGCGCACGACGATCTCGTTCTATAAATATTTCACTATCGTTAACCCACAGGCCACGCGTGACGCCCTGTATAAGGCGTTAACTGCCCTGAACGTCTTTGGCCGCATCTATCTGGCGCACGAGGGCATCAACGCCCAGATCAGCGTGCCTGAAAGCAATGTCGACGCCCTGCGGGACTTCCTGTACGCCTTTGACCCGGCGCTGGACGGCCTGCGCCTGAACGTAGCCCTCGACGACGATGGCAAATCTTTCTGGGTGCTGCGCCTGAAAGTGCGCGAACGCATCGTGGCCGACGGCATTGACGATCCGACGTTTGACGCCAGCGACGTGGGGGAATACCTGAAAGCGGCCGAGGTTAACGCCATGCTCGACGATCCCGACGCCGTGTTTATCGATATGCGCAACCACTACGAATATGAAGTGGGCCATTTTGAGAACGCCCTTGAAATCCCGGCGGACACCTTCCGCGAGCAGCTGCCAAAAGCGGTTGAGATGATGCAGGAGCATAAGGACAAGAAAATTGTCATGTACTGCACCGGCGGGATCCGCTGCGAAAAAGCCAGCGCGTACATGAAGCATCAGGGCTTCAACAAGGTCTGGCATATCGAAGGCGGGATTATTGAGTATGCCCGCCGCGCGCGCGAACAGGGGCTGCCGGTGCGCTTTATCGGCAAGAACTTCGTCTTCGACGAGCGGATGGGGGAGCGTATCTCAGATGATGTGATCGCCCATTGCCATCAGTGCGGCACCGCCTGCGATACCCACACCAACTGCAAAAACGACGGCTGTCACCTGCTGTTTATTCAGTGCCCTGCCTGCGCCGAGAAGTTCCACGGCTGCTGCAGCGAGCTGTGTAGCGAGGAGAGCATGTTGCCGGAAGAGGAGCAGCGCCGCCGCCGTGCCGGTCGCGAGAATGGTAATAAGATCTTCAATAAATCGCGTGGGCGTCTGAACACCCGCCTGGGTATTCCTGACCCGGAATAACCCTGAAACCTTGCCCGGTCGCGCGATGCTGACCGGGCGAGGACATTACTTCTGCTGTACCCCTTCCACCGAAATAATCAGCTCCACGTCCTGCGACGCCGGGCCCAGATCGGTAGTAATGTTGAAGTCTTTCAGGTGAATTTTACCTGTCGCTTCAAATCCTGCGCGTTTGCCGCCCCAGGGATCGTCACCCTGACCCATCAGTTTTGCATCCAGCTTGACCGGTTTGGTCACGCCGTTCAGCGTCAGGTCGCCGGTGATATCCAGCCCGTCACCGTCTTTTTTCACTTCGGTCGAGGTGAAGGTGGCCTGCGGGAACTTCGCCACGTTGAGGAAGTCCGCGCTGCGCAGGTGCTTATCGCGCTCGGCGTGGTTGGTATCCAGGCTGTTGGTGTTCAGGGTCACGTTGACCTTATCGGCCGCTGGATTGCTCTCATCGAAGGTGAAGGAACCGTCGAAATCCTTAAATGTGCCGTACAGCCAGCTGTAGCCCAGATGCTGGATGCGGAAATTTACAAAGGCGTGCTGGCCTTGTTTATCAATTTTGTAGTCGGCTGCCACCGCGGCGCCGGTGGTGAACAGCAGAGAACCTAAGGTTAAACCCAGCAGGCTTTTTTTCATTTTATGCTCCAGAGTCAGGTGACGCTTTGCCCAACATACGTGTCAGGGTGGCGTCTTTGTCGATAAAGTGGTGTTTCATGGCCGCAAGACCATGCAGTGCAGATAACGAGACCAGCCCCCAGGCCAGCCACAGATGAACGGTCCCGGCCAGATCGGCCTGCGCCCCGGCATCCGCCAGCAGGGCAGGGACGTCAAACAGACCGAAGACGCTGATCGGCTTGCCGTCGGCGGTGGAGATCAAATAACCGCTGATGAGAATGGCGAACAGCACCGCATACAGGGCGATATGCGCCGCGGCAGCGCCCAGACGCGTGGCACGCGACTGGCTTTTCAGCGCCGGTGGCACCGGGGAAATACGGCGCCACAGCAGACGCACCACCAGCGCCAGCATCAGTATAAAGCCGATGCTTTTGTGCAACTCCGGCGCCTGGTGATACCAGCCATCGTAATAGCTGAGGGTGACCATCCATAATCCAAGGCCGAACATGCCATACACCGCAATAGCCATCAGCCAGTGTAAACTCATGGAAATAACGCCATAGCGTGTGGGGGAATTACGCACCTGCATTGTGAATACCGTCATTAATAAGCAAGCGCTCAAAATGGCGTGCGGGAAACATTAATGCAAATAATATTTCCAGATATTCATTATTAATTTTATTCGTTCAATTATTTTGAAATAAAATTACTAATGATAGTCAATTCGGCTGTTAATTCTTTGTAATAGAGGTTGATTTGAGGTGGGTTATGACGATTTTATGATGTTCAAATAATTTATTGTGAAATTATAGTTATCTTAAGAAACGTCAGTTTTTGTCAATATAACTCATCAGAAAAATACAATGTACAGAATATCGATGATCGCCAGGAGCGACCACAGCACAATATAGAGCATCAGATGCTCGCGAATATTATTGACCAGATAATTAACAATACGACGCATGAGGGTACCGGTAATGAGAGGAATGAAAGGCTTCGGTATACCGAAGCCTGACAGCATTATCGGCTAAAGCGCGACAGGGAGAAAGGCGTGAGATCAAACGGCGGGGCGATCTGCTGTGAAAATTGTGCGGCAATCTCCCCCAGCACGCTGGCGAATTTGAACCCATGGCCGCTCAGGCCGGTGATCAGCAGCGTATTGTCATGGCCCGGCAGGGTGTCGATGATGAAGTCTTCGTCCGGCGTGTTGTCATAGGTGCAGGCTGCCCCGTATAACAGACCACCGATGCCCGGCAGCACGTTGCGCAGGAATTTAAAGGCCTCAGAACCGTCGCCAGGGTAGGCACCAAAGGGTTTGCGCTCTTCCGGGGAGTTGATAACCTGCCCGCCGTTGTGTTTCCCGATCTTCAGGGCATCTTTTTCAGACGGGAAGCCGTAGAACTGATCTCCGTCAGGCAGCTCGCCGGTAAAGGCCGGGAAGTGATTCTGATGGCTGTAACGGCCGTCGGACTGGAACCAGGAGAAGACCTTGCGCACCGGCTGGACCGGCAGGCCTGGCACCAGACGCGATACCCAGGTTCCGGCGCTCACCAGCAGACGATCCGCGCGGTAGGGGCCTTCCGGGGTTTCGACGGTGACGCCGTCGTCCTGATGGGTAATCGCGGTGACCGGGCAGTTAAACAGCTGGGCGCAGCCGGCTTCTTTCGCCAGGGCAATCCAGGTTTTGATCGCCAGCTCGCTGCGCAGGACCCCGGACTCGGCCTCAAACAGACCGATATACCCCTCGGGAACCTGAATTTCAGGCCAGCGCTTCATCACCGCCGCCGCGTCCAGCCGCTCAAGGTTGAGATTAAACTGGCGGGCACTCTGCTCAACGTTCGCCAGAAATGACGAATCGGACGGCCCGAGATTGACCACGCCCGTGCGTTCAAAGACCGGCTCGCCGCTGATGTCGGCCAGCTCATCCCACAGCGCCTGCGCGCGCAATACCAGCGGCACATAGCGTTCACCTTCGCCGTATGCGTGACGCATCAGGCGGGTGTCGCCGTGGTGGCTCCCTTCGCTGTGGGGTGGCATATGGGCATCGATCATCAGTACGTTTTGACCGGCTCGTGTAGCGTAATAACCTGCCGCTGCACCGACAGATCCGCTGCCAATAATAATTAAATCGTATTTCATCAGATTCTCTTTACGCGTTTCGTTGCTTAGCAGGGTAATTAAGACGTGACGGTTATACAAGGGCGAAATAAATGAGGCACCGTCAGGTGCCTTTTTGGGTGAGGTTTAGACATTACATTAATGTCGCCGGTACTCATTTGCCTGGTAGTCACTGGATTCTATTTTTGCAATACCGGCTTCTAAAATAGAAATAAACTGACGTGCGACGTCTGTGGTTAACCATAGCGTTTGCCCAACTTCCGCTTCTTCGGTGTCAGGGTGATTCGGGGTCTGGTAATGCAAACGCAGCATCAGTGCGTCGTAGCTATCTACAGTGCTGATATCCCAGCCAACAAGCGGATGTGTCTGGATGACTTCATTATTCTTTTCCATCATAACCCCCTGAATACGTGTTAAAAGACAACGACTGTGAGGTTCAATGCGTGTTTTTCTGAAGCAATTTCAGTATATCAATAAATAAGGCTTCTGAAGGGAAAAAGAAACAGGGAGCACAACAAATTTGTGCGTTTTAGGATTGTTTGAACATTAAAACATCATCTTGCTGATGTTTTTTGAGGGAGTCACTCAGATTATTCGTACTATCTGTTGCACAGACGAAAAAAAGCCGGGGCGACCCGGCAAAAAACACAATGAAGAAGAAACTAATCGGTAATAAACCAGTCGTCAGCGCTCTCCCAGGTTTCCTGTAAAATTTCGCTGATGCGCTCTTTATCTTCTTTAGCGCCGCCTATGACCGACAGATTGTTTGACCCGGCATAACGCACGGTGACTGCACCATCGCGTTCAGGGAAGGAGTCATTTATACGGCGGGATAATTCACCCACCAGCGCGTCCAGCGCACCGGCAGGCAAAGCAGTTGTTCTGGCAATGGTAACTTCGATACGCATAGTTGCCCCCTGTGCAATGTACTGTTTATTTATACAGTTATATTATTGAACTTACAACAGGGGACCCACAATTTTTAGCGTTTTACCGTCCAGTGCACGGTTTCACCCGCGAGGAACGGGATCAGGGTGTCATCCGTGAGGGCAATAGAGTCCACCACGCTGCTCTCTTCGCGCACCAGTTCAATGAAGGTCTCATTGACCGGCAGGCCATAGAAGCGCGGGCCGTTCAGGGAGCAGAAAGCCTCGAAGTGCTGCAGGGCGTTCATCTCGTCAAATACCTGAGCGTAGCTGGCCAGCGCGGTAGGGGCGTTAAAGCAGCCTGCACAGCCGCAGCTGGCTTCTTTGCGATGACGGGCGTGCGGGGCGGAGTCGGTGCCGAGGAAGGCACGTTCAAAGCCGCTGGCCACCAGTTCACGCAGTGCCTGCTGGTGGATATTGCGCTTGAGGATCGGCAGGCAGTAAAGGTGAGGGCGCACGCCGCCCACCAGCATGTGGTTGCGGTTGAACATCAGGTGCTGCGGGGTAATGGTAGCGGCCAGAAGCTCGTTACCATCGCGCACGTACTCGGCCGCGTCTTTGGTGGTGATGTGTTCAAACACCACTTTCAGACCCGGCAGACGCTGACGCAGTGGCTCCATCACGGTGTCGATAAAACGCGCTTCACGGTCGAAGATATCGATCTCAGCATGGGTGACTTCGCCATGCACCAGCAGCGGCATCCCCAGCTTTTCCATGCGCTCCAGCACCAGCATAATCGCATCGATACTGGTCACGCCGTGGCTGGAGTTGGTGGTGGCGTTGGCCGGGTAAAGTTTGGCGGCGGTAAAGACCCCTTCGTTAAAGCCGCGCTCAATCTCGTTCGGATCGAGGGTGTCGGTCAGGTAACAGGTCATCAGCGGGGTAAAATCGTGGCCGGCAGGCACGGCGTCAAGAATGCGCTGGCGATAGGCAATCGCCGCGTCGACCGTGGTGACGGGCGGCACCAGGTTTGGCATGACAATCGCGCGGCCATAAATTTCACTGGTATAGGGCACGACAGTGTTCAGCATATCGCCATCGCGAAGATGGATATGCCAGTCGTCTGGGCGGCGAATTTTCAAAACCTGGGATGGTGCAGTCATGGATAGGCTCCGGCTGAGTGAGATGATTTTTGCCGGACACAAAGGATAGGGGGAAACGTTTTCGTTTGCACTCTTTTCCGTAAAAAAAAGGGCGCCGAAGCGCCCTGGAGGTTAATCGATGAAGGGGATAACAATTTCGCCCGGCTTCACTTCGATGCCTTTTGCGTATTTTTTCGCCAGTGCTTCACCCTTGCTGTTATCTTCGCGCAGGATGTAGGCCGGTTGCTGGTTGAAGTAGTTCTGCAGCGACTGGTTCAGGTACGGCATCAGGGTTTGCAGGACCGGCTTCATTTTGTCCGGCGACACCACCGCATCGGCGATCTCCATCTGCTGGAGATAGATGGCACCCTGATCTTTATTAAAGACCGGCAGCGCTTTTAATTTCAGTTTGATGTTGGCTTTCTGGCTGCCGAACAGCGAGTTCATGTCCAGGCTGGCATCACCGGAAAGCACCACTTTGTTCGGCTCCTCGCGGCCAATCTGGCTGGCAAGGTTGGTCAGGACGATATGCGCATCCGCCACGCCCGGAACGCCAATATCTTTCGCAAAGTTATTGCGCTTTTGCAGTGCCTGGTTGATCTCCTGTTCACTGACGGTGTACTGGGTAAGCTGATTACAACCAACCAGCAGGCCGCTAACAATCAACGCAGTGGCAATAACGATCTTCTTCATGGTTTTCCTCGACATATATGTCAGCGCTTCAATCCTGACGCGCCAGTATGTCAGGGGAGCGTGAGTCAGACCAGCAGAAAAAACTGATATCTGCAGCTGTCAGTCGATCAGCCGCCAGGCTCCAGGATAACGGGCCCGCGGCGTTTGTGGCTGAACTGCCAGCCCAGCGCAAAGAAGGTGATCACGCCGATTAAGGCCAGCATCACCCACGGCAGCTCGGGCTGGTTGAAGGCTTTCCCGGCATCAAACAACCAGCCGCCCCCGGCATACCCCAGCGCGCCGCCTATCGCCAGCCCGAGACGGCTGAAGCCCATATAACTGCCCCGCGCGCGCGGGTCGGCCAGCTCGGCGCTCAGGGTCTCGCGGGCCGGTTCGGCAATGATAGAGCCGATATAGAAAGTGCAGATCAGCATAAACAGCTGCTGCAGAGAACTCACCATCCCAATGGGCAGCATGCTCAGGGACATCAGCAGCAGGCCCGCCATCAGGCGGTGCTCAAGGCGGAAGCGTTTTTCACTCCAGCGGGCAATGGGGTAGAGCAGGGTCAGGGAGAGACAGGCCTCAATGGCGTACATCCATTTGACCGCCGCCGGCGAGCCCGCCACATCGTTGACCATGATCGGCAGCATCAGCATCACCTGTACCCCCAGCATGTAATAGCCCGCGAGGGTCAGCACATAGGTGATAAAGCGCTTGTCGCGCCAGACCCGATCCAGCCCCTCGCGTACCGGTGCTTTGACGGTGGAGAGCTTCCAGGCGGGCAGCAGCCAGGCGTTGAAGCCCGCGCAGAGGATAAACAGCACCGCGCCGGTGGCGCAGACCAGACGGAAATCATACTGCAGCAGCCAGCTGCCGAGCAGCGCGCCCACTACCGCCCCGGCGCTGTCCTGCATCATCAGCAGGGAGAAAAAGCGCCCGCGATGCTGAGGGCGGATCAGTTTGACCACCAGCGCCGTGCGCGGCGGATCGAACAGGGTGCCGCCAATACCGGAGATAAAGCAGGAAACCCACAGCAGCCAGGGCTCATGGGCGATGGCCATGGTGGCAAATCCCGCCGCCCGCAGCAGCATGCCGGTGACGATCATCGGTTTAGCGCCAAAGCGGTCGGCAATCGCGCCGCCAAATACCCCCAGCCCCTGCTGAACAAACTGGCGCAGACCCAGGGCAATGCCGACCATCAGCGCCGCCCAGCCCATCTGATCGACAAAGCGAATCGAAATAAGCGGGAAAACGACAAAAAAGCCGAGCACAACCAGCATGTTATCAACGAGCAGGAAGCCTTTACCCAGACGGCGGGCCTGTGATATACGGGACATTTCCCCTCCAGGGAAATAAAGATAATGAGCGCGCTAATATTTTGCGGTTTCGCCGGCGTTTTTCCCACAGCGCAGGCGACAATATTTTTTTATCAAAAGGGTACTTTGATTGAGGCTTTTCATCGAAAAATGTGAAAAGTATTCAAAATGGTATGTCACTGTTTTCCCAGACGGCAGCGGCGCAGGTATAGTAAAGCTAACGGGTCAAGGTTGTAACAGGAAGGAGTTGTATCCATGTTTGGCTATCGCAGTAATGTGCCGAAAGTGCGCCTGACGACCGACCGGCTGGTGGTTCGTCTGGTGCACGAGCGTGATGCCTGGCGTCTGGCGGACTACTACGCTGAGAATCGTCAGTTTTTAAAACCCTGGGAACCCGTGCGGGATGAAAGCCACTGTTATCCTTCCGGCTGGCAGGCCCGGCTGAGCATGATTGCAGAGTTCCACAAGCAGGGCTCGGCGTTCTACTTTGCCCTGCTCGATCCGGACGAGAAAGAGATCGTCGGGATCGCCAACTTCTCTAACGTGGTGCGGGGATCCTTTCACGCCTGCTATCTGGGCTACTCTATCGGGCAAAAATGGCAAGGGCAGGGGTTGATGTTTGAGGCGCTGACCTCGGCGATCCGCTATATGCAGCGGACCCAGCATATGCACCGCATTATGGCCAACTACATGCCGCACAATCAGCGCAGCGGGGATCTGCTGGCGCGCCTCGGGTTTGAAAAAGAGGGCTATGCCAAAGATTACCTGCTGATTGACGGCGAATGGCGCGATCATGTCCTGACGGCGCTGACAACCAAAGAGTGGAGCGCGGGGCGCTAAGGAACAGAGATGAAATACCAATTAACCGCCACAGAAGCGCGCGTTATCGGCTGCCTGCTGGAGAAGCAGGTCACTACGCCGGAACAGTATCCTCTCTCGGTGAATGCGGTCACCCTGGCCTGCAATCAGAAAACCAACCGTGAGCCGGTGATGAACCTCGCCGAGCATGAGGTGCAGGATCAGCTCGATGCGCTGGTTAAGCGCCACTATCTGCGCACCGTCAGCGGCTTTGGCAATCGCGTCACCAAATATGAGCAGCGTTTTTGCAACTCTGAGTTTGGTGCCCTGAAGCTGAACTCCGCTGAAGTGGCGCTCGTCGCTACCCTGCTACTGCGCGGGGCGCAGACGCCGGGCGAGCTGCGTACCCGGGCCGCGCGGATGCACGAGTTCGCGGACATGCAGGAGGTGGAGCAGGCGCTCGAGGGCCTGGCCGCCCGGGAAGATGGGCCTTTTGTCCTGCGTCTTGCGCGCGAGCCAGGCAAGCGTGAAAGCCGCTTTATGCACCTCTTCAGCGGTGAGGTTGATACTGCCGTCGCGACACCCGAGGCCGCAGCCCCGGTTGCGGATGAGACCTTAGTGGCCCGCGTTGAAGCGCTGGAGAATGAAGTCGAAGAACTCAGGCAGCGACTCGATTCGCTGCTGGCACATCTGGGAGATTAACGGTGGCAAAATTACGTGTAGGCGTTGTAGGGCTGGGCGGGATCGCGCAGAAAGCCTGGCTGCCGGTGCTGAGCACCGCGACAGACTGGACGTTGCAGGGTGCCTGGTCGCCGTCGCGGGATAAGGCCCTGCGGATCTGCGAGTCCGTACGCATGCCTTATTATGAGTCGTTACAGGATCTGGCCCGCGCGTGCGATGTGGTCTTTGTCCATACCTCCACCGTCACCCATTATCAGGTGGTCAGCGAACTGCTTAACGCGGGCGTGCATGTCTGCGTGGACAAGCCGCTGGCCGACAACCTGGCCGACGCCGAGCGTCTGATTGACCTCGCCGCGCAGAAGAAGCTCACCCTGATGGTCGGTTTTAACCGCCGCTTTGCGCCGCTCTACCGGCAGCTGAAAACCCAGCTCGGTGATGCGGCATCGCTGCGGATGGATAAGCACCGCGCCGACAGCATCGGGCCTCACGATCTGCGCTTCACCCTGCTGGATGATTATCTGCACGTGGTGGACACCGCCCTGTGGCTGGCGGGCGATGATGCCCGGCTTACCGGCGGGACGCTGCAGACTAACGAACAGGGGGCGATGGTCTATGCCGAGCACCATTTCAGCGCCGGCACTTTGCAGATCACCACCTCCATGCACCGCCGGGCGGGCAGCCAGCGCGAGTGGATCCAGGCGGTAACGGACGGCGCGCTGCTGGACATCACCGACATGCGCGAGTGGCGTGAAGAGCGCGGGGCAGGGGTGGTTACGCCTGCCATTCCGGGCTGGCAAAGCACCCTGGAGCAGCGCGGCTTTGCAGGCTGCGCGCGTCACTTTATCGAATGCGTGCAAAATCAGACGGTTCCTGAAACCGCGGGCGAACAGGCGATCCGCGCCCAGCGTATCGTGGAGAAGCTCTGGCGCGAGGCCATGAGCGAATAATCTGCGGTAACATCTGCCCATAGCAATTCGCGTTTTTACGAGTAGACTAGGCGCGTTTATTGTCTTGTAGGCCGGGTAAGCGCAGCGCCACCCGGCGAGAATCACGCCTGCTTTGCAGGCGTTTTGCCGTCTGGTAGTGGAAATTCACGTTAATGAACCTATTAAAATCGCTGGCTGCCGTCAGCTCGATGACCATGTTTTCGCGCGTGCTGGGCTTTGCGCGCGACGCTATTGTGGCGAGGGTCTTTGGCGCAGGGATGGCGACTGACGCCTTTTTTGTTGCTTTTAAGCTGCCCAACCTGCTGCGCCGTATCTTTGCCGAAGGGGCGTTTTCTCAGGCTTTCGTCCCCATTCTCGCGGAGTACAAAAGCAAGCAGGGTGAAGATGCGACGAAAGTATTTGTCTCCTACGTCTCGGGATTGCTGACCCTCGCCCTGGCAATCGTCACGGTGATCGGGATGCTGGCGGCACCCTGGGTGATTATGATCACCGCCCCCGGCTTTGCCGATACCGCCGATAAGTTTGCCCTGACCTCGCAGCTGCTGCGCATCACCTTCCCCTATATTCTGCTGATCTCGCTGGCATCGCTGGTAGGGGCAATCCTTAATACCTGGAACCGCTTCTCGGTCCCGGCCTTTGCCCCGACCTTCCTCAACGTCAGCATGATCGGCTTTGCGCTGTTCGCCGCGCCGCACTTCCATCCGCCGGTGCTGGCTCTGGCCTGGGCGGTGACGGTAGGTGGTGTGCTGCAGCTGGCGTATCAGCTCCCGCACCTGAAGAAAATCGGCATGCTGGTGCTGCCACGCATTAACCTGCGCGATGCAGGGGCGATGCGGGTGGTGAAGCAGATGGGGCCGGCGATCCTGGGCGTCTCTGTGAGCCAGATTTCGCTGATCATCAACACCATCTTTGCCTCGTTCCTTGTTTCCGGGTCGGTCTCATGGATGTACTATGCCGACCGCCTGATGGAGTTCCCGTCCGGAGTGCTGGGGGTGGCGCTGGGCACTATTCTGTTGCCGTCACTCTCCCGCAGCTTTGCCAGCGGCAACCATGATGAGTACTGCCGCCTGATGGACTGGGGGCTACGCCTCTGCTTCCTGCTGGCGCTGCCGAGCGCGGTAGCGCTGGGGATCCTGGCCAAACCGCTGACCGTCTCCCTGTTCCAGTACGGCAAATTTACCGCCTTTGACGCCGCCATGACCCAGCGGGCGCTGGTGGCCTATTCCGTCGGCCTGATGGGGCTGATCGTGGTGAAAGTGCTGGCCCCGGGCTTCTACTCGCGTCAGGACATCAAGACCCCGGTGAAGATCGCCATCGTGACCCTGATCATGACCCAGGTGATGAACCTGGCCTTCATCGGCCCGCTGAAGCATGCCGGTCTGTCGCTGTCCATCGGTCTGGCGGCCTGTCTCAATGCTGGCCTGCTCTACTGGCAGCTGAGAAAGCAGCAGATCTTTACCCCGCAGCCGGGCTGGTCGAGCTTCCTGCTGCGTCTGGTGATTGCAGTGCTGGTGATGGCTGCGGCGCTGGTGGGGATGCTGTACGTGATGCCGGACTGGTCGCTGGGTACTATGCCTTACCGTCTGCTGCGCCTGATGGCGGTAGTGGTGGTGGGGGTGGTAGCGTACTTCGCCACCCTCGCGGTACTGGGCTTTAAGGTCAAAGAGTTCGCCCGCCGCACGGCGTAACGCAAAAAAGGGGAGTACCTGTCGGTACTCCCCGTTCACTGTCTGTCTTGTCCGGACAATTAAATCGAAAACTTCTTCCCGCCGCTGCGTGAGCTGGATGTCTGGCCATCGGCGCCATACAGTGCTGGCTCCTGATGCGGCTTCAGCACGTCCAGCGCCTGCTGGTTGCGGGTGATTTGCCCTTCGAGTAACCAGCCGTTGTGCTGATTGAGGTCGCGCAGATGCTGGGTTTTTTCAGTAATAGTTTGCCAGCGATCGGCTACATCATCATTGGCACTATGGCGCGCGGACTGCTCGGTGCGTCGCTGCTGCTCCAGATAATCCAGCGTTGCCAGCAGGGAGCTTTTATCTTCTGTAATGCGCTGCAGCGCGCTACCGTTGACATTCCCGGCAGAGAGCTGCTGTTGCTCGGCGTCCATTACCGTTTTCAGGTCGTTTAAGACGACCGTCATTTGATCCATTATTTCCGTCAGACGACTCATGCGGCGATTACTCTAAGAAACTTTGCGCATCCTGGATCAGCGCGTCAGCGATTTTACTGGTATCCATTTTTAGCTCACCGTTACGGATCGCGGTTTTCAGCGCTTCAACACGTTCCATGTTGATATCGTTGCTGCCCGGCTGCATCAGTTTCGCCTGGGCATCGCTCAGCGTGACGCTGGTGCTGTTGGCCGCTGCCGATTTTTGCAGGCGCGTTTTTGCCGTCGCAGTGTCATTCAGTTCGCGAGGTTGTACAGTGCTAACCGGTTTCAGGGGCGATGTACGATCAATGCTCATTGTGGTGTCCTCATCGAGGGTTGGCGGCGTTAGCGCCTGACATTATCATTCGTTAATGATTTATCGGCAGTTGCCGCATAATCTTTAAAAAGATTATAGGTTAATCAGAATATTCCCATCAGAATTGACCGTGCCGCTCACAACCTGGCCGGAAGTCATCCTGACGCGGGCGTTTTGCGCCACGGCCGCGTTGTTCAGTGCCTGTCCTTCGCTGTTAACGCTAAAGCCCTCGCCGCTGGCGATCACCATCACCCGCTGCCCGGCTTTGATTAACCATGCCTGGCGCAGCATCGACAGTTGCAGAGGCTGCCCGGGCACCAGATCGCGCAAGCTAATGGCGTTCTGCGCCTGGTTAATATCCAGAATCGTGCGCGGCGGAAGCTGATCCAGCCTGCCGCGTTTCAGCGTAACGCTGCCCGGCTGCAGGGTCGCGCCCCGGGGAATGTTCTGGGACGCGACAACATAATCGCCCGTCGCCTGAACTGCAACCTGTATAAACCGTTTTTCATTGTCACATCGTGCCGTGACGCTCACGTTGCCCCACTGTCTTGTGTTGCCGGGGACGCTGAATTCAGGCATTTCACATTTGGGGAGCATGCTGGCTGGCGTGCGGACCTGGACCGACACCTCATCGCTGAACCCTGCCAGTCGCTGGGCAAAAAACGCCGTCAGCTGGGCGTTCAGATCCTGCGCCTGAGAGAGGGAGCTCCAGAGGAGCAGGGTTGCGGTCACACCACGTTTGAATGTCATATCGCCAGTTACCGTCAGTTTACAGAATGAGCAGGATTCTACCTGTAGCAGGTGGGCATCAACGCAATAAATAGCGACGCATTTTGCGCTTATTCCGTCGATGACGGAGACGGGTGGAGATTTAAGCTATCCACTGAAATTTTGCCATCAGCGGAGGAGACATGCTCGATAAACTCGACGCCGCGCTACGTTTTCAGCAAGAAGCGCTCAACTTGCGTGCCCAGCGTCAGGAGATTCTGGCCGCCAATATCGCCAACGCCGATACCCCCGGGTTTCAGGCGCGTGATATCGATTTTTCCAGTGAATTAAAGAAAGTGATGGAGCGCGGCCGGGCCGAGAACAGCGGTGTCGCCCTTGCGCTGACCTCTGCACGCCATATTCCCGCAGAGACCGTAACCACCCCGAGTACCGATTTACTTTATCGCATCCCCGATCAGCCATCCCTGGACGGTAACACCGTCGATATGGACCGGGAGCGTACGCAGTTCGCTGATAACAGCCTCAAGTACCAGATGGGGCTGACCGTTCTCGGCGGACAGATTAAAGGCATGATGAGTGTTCTGCAGGGAGGCAACTAATAATGGCCTTACTCAATATCTTTGATATCGCAGGTTCAGCGCTGACCGCGCAATCCCAGCGTCTGAACGTGGCCGCCAGTAACATGGCGAACGCCGACAGCGTGACGGGGCCGGACGGTCAACCTTACCGCGCCAAGCAGGTAGTGTTCCAGGTGGATGCTGCACCGGGAGCGCAAACCGGCGGGGTAAAAGTGGCCAGCGTGATTGAGAGCCAGGCGCCGGACAAACTGGTTTACGAACCGGGCAACCCGCTGGCAGACGCCAGTGGCTACGTCAAAATGCCGAACGTGGATGTGGTTGGTGAGATGGTTAACACCATGTCGGCCTCCCGCAGCTACCAGGCCAACGTAGAAGTGCTGAATACCGTGAAGAGCATGATGCTTAAAACCCTCACTCTGGGCCAGTAAAGGAGAGATCAATGTCCCTTGCCGTAAATGTAAATGACAGATCGACTGCCACTGGCGTTAGCAGCGCCACCGGCAACAGCTCGCTAACCGGAAGCAATGCTTCCGATCTGCAGGGTAGCTTTCTGACGCTGCTGGTTGCACAGCTGAAGAACCAGGATCCAACCAACCCGATGCAGAACAACGAACTGACCACGCAGCTTGCGCAGATCAGTACGGTGAGCGGCATCGAGAAACTCAACACCACGCTGGGCTCCATCTCCGGGCAGATTGACAGCAGCCAGTCGATGCAGGCCAGCACGCTGATTGGCCATGGCGTGATGATCCCGGGCTCCACCGTTCTGGCAGGCACCAGCGGTGCTGAAGGCTCGACCACCACCTCAACGACTCCGTTTGGCGTTGAGCTGCAGCAGAGCGCGGACAAAGTGACCGCCACCATCACCGATAAGAACGGTGCGGTGGTACGCACCATTGACATTGGCGAGCTGAAAGCGGGCGTCCATACCTTTACCTGGGACGGGACCCTGACCGACGGCACCACGGCGCCAAACGGCTCTTACAACGTTGCGATTTCCGCCAGCAGTGGCAGCACGCAGCTGGTGGCACAGCCACTGCAGTTTGCGATGGTGCAGGGCGTGATCCGCAGCAGCAGCGGTAACACGCTGGATCTCGGGACTTACGGTACCACCACGCTCGACGAAGTTCGGCAGATTATTTAAACCCTTTAGGAGTAACTCATGGCCTTTTCACAAGCGGTCAGCGGCCTGAATGCTGCAGCCACTAACCTCGACGTCATTGGTAACAACATTGCCAACTCCGCGACCTATGGCTTTAAGTCCGGTAGCGCGTCGTTCGCGGATATGTTCGCCGGTTCCAAAGTGGGTCTGGGCGTTAAAGTCGCCGGGATTACCCAGGACTTTTCAGACGGTACCACCACCAACACCGGCCGTGGCCTGGACGTCGCCATCAGCCAGAACGGTTTCTTCCGTATGCTCGACAGCAACGGTGCGGTCTATTACAGCCGTAACGGCCAGTTCAGCATGGATGAAAACCGCAACCTGGTGAACATGCAGGGCCTGCAGCTGACCGGCTATCCGGCAGCAGGTAGCCCGCCAACGGTGCAGACCGGCGCAAATCCGCAGCCGATCAACATTCCAAACACCCTGATGTCGGCCAAAGCGACCAGCACCGCCGCGCAGCAGATCAACCTGAACTCCACCGACAGCGTGCCGACCATTCCGTTTGACGCGACATCCGCTAACCCGGATTCAGACAGCTTCAACAAGAAAGGCACCATCACCGTTTACGACAACCAGGGTAACGCCCACAACATGTATGTCTACTACGTGAAAACGGCAGACAACAAGTGGGATCTTTACACCCAGGATGGCAGCGTAGCGAATGGCAAGATCAGCAAAGCCGCGCAGATGAGCTTTGACCCTAACGGTAACCTGGAAGGCGTTTACAACTACGACGCCGCCGGTACGTTGAGCGCCACCGCAAATACCAGCCCGTCTATCGACGTGACCACCGAAGCGCTGAGCGGCGCGGTGCCGGTGACCTTCTCCCTGAGTTTCCTGAACTCCATGCAGCAGAACACCGGGGCGAACAACATCGTGGCAACCAACCAGAACGGCTACAAGCCGGGCGACCTGGTGAGCTATCAGATCAACGATGACGGTACCGTGGTAGGTAACTACTCCAACGAACAAAACCAGGTGCTGGGTCAGATCGTGATGGCGAACTTCGCCAACAACGAAGGTCTGCAGTCTGAAGGTAACAACGTCTGGTCTGCTACCCAGTCTTCGGGCGTGGCGCTGCTGGGCACCGCCGGTTCCGGTAACTTCGGTACCCTGACCAACGGCGCGCTGGAAGCCTCCAACGTCGACCTGAGTAAAGAGCTGGTCAATATGATCGTCGCGCAGCGTAACTATCAGTCGAACGCGCAGACCATCAAAACCCAGGATCAGATCCTCAACACGCTGGTTAACCTCCGCTAAGTGGCTGACGGGATAGCTTAATGGATCACGCAATATATACCGCGATGGGCGCCGCCAGTCAGACGCTCAATCAGCAGGCAGTCACCGCCAGTAACCTGGCGAACGCCTCGACGCCGGGTTTCCGCGCGCAGCTCAATGCGATGCGCGCCGTCCCGGTGGAAGGGCTCTCCCTGCCGACGCGTACGCTGGTCACCGCCTCGACCCCTGGCGCCGACATGACGCCGGGTTCGATGGACTACACCTCGCGTCCGCTCGACGTGGCGCTGCAGCAGGACGGCTGGCTGGCGGTTGAAACCGCCGACGGCAGCGAAGGCTACACCCGTAACGGGAACATCCAGGTGGATTCGGTCGGGCAACTGACTATCCAGGGACATCCGGTTATCGGTGAAGGCGGCCCAATCACCGTGCCGGAAGGCTCGGAGATCACCATCGCGGCCGACGGGACCATCTCGGCCCTGAACCCTGGCGATCCGCCGAACACAGTGGCACCGGTTGGCCGCCTGAAGCTGGTCAAAGCCGCGGGTAATGAAGTGCAGCGTGGCGACGACGGCATGTTCCGTCTGACCCAGGCGGCGCAGGCCACCCGTGGCGCAACCTTACAAGCCGACCCGAGCATTCGCGTCATGTCTGGCGTGCTGGAAGGCAGTAACGTTAAGCCGGTAGCGGCGATGACCGACATGATCGCCAGCGCGCGCCGTTTTGAAATGCAGATGAAGGTGATCTCCAGCGTCGATGAAAACGCCGGTCGCGCCAACCAGCTGCTGTCAATGAGTTAACAGGACTATTTATGATCAGTTCTTTATGGATCGCGAAAACCGGCCTCGACGCGCAGCAAACCAATATGGATGTCATCGCCAACAACCTGGCGAACGTCAGCACCAATGGGTTTAAACGTCAGCGTGCGGTTTTCGAAGATTTGCTTTACCAGACCATCCGCCAGCCGGGTGCGCAGTCGTCTGAACAGACCACGCTGCCATCCGGTCTGCAGATCGGTACCGGTGTTCGTCCGGTGGCGACCGAGCGTCTGCACAGCCAGGGCAACCTGTCCCAGACCAACAACAGCAAAGACGTGGCGATCAAAGGCCAGGGCTTCTTCCAGGTGCAGCTGCCTGACGGTACGTCTGCCTACACCCGTGACGGTTCGTTCCAGGTGGATCAGAACGGCCAGCTGGTGACGGCGGGCGGTTTCCAGGTACAGCCGGCCATTACCATTCCGGCCAACGCCCTGAGCATTACCATCGGGCGTGACGGGATCGTAAGCGTGACCCAGCAGGGTCAGGCCGCACCGGTGCAGGTCGGCCAGCTTAACCTGACCACCTTCATGAACGACACCGGTCTGGAAAGCATCGGTGAGAACCTGTACATCGAAACCCAGTCCTCCGGTGCGCCGAATGAGAGCACGCCGGGTCTGAACGGTTCAGGTCTGCTGTACCAGGGGTATGTGGAAACCTCAAACGTCAACGTTGCGGAAGAGCTGGTGAATATGATCCAGGTTCAGCGCGCGTACGAAATTAACAGTAAAGCAGTGTCGACGACCGACCAGATGCTGCAGAAACTGACGCAACTTTAAGGTGTAGTCCGGTGCGGTTCGCGCCGCACCGGCTCCCTGTTTTCGAAGATGAAGGCAATGCAAAAACTCGCGGCGATTCGTTATCCGATAGTGACTCTCCTGGCCGTTACCCTGACCGGTTGCGCCTGGGTTCCGTCTCAACCTCTGGTGCAGGGTGCGACTTCCGCCCAACCCATTCCTGGCCCGACGCCGGTCGCGAATGGCTCTATTTTCCAGACAGCGCAGCCGATTAACTACGGTTATCAGCCGATGTTTGAAGACCGTCGCCCACGTAATATCGGCGATACGCTGACCATTCAGCTCCAGGAAAACGTCAGCGCCAGCAAGAGCTCGTCAGCCAATGCCAGCCGGGACGGGAAAACCAATTTTGGCTTCGACACCGTGCCGCGTTACCTCGAAGGTCTCTTCGGTAATGCCCGCGCCGATGCCGAGGCGTCTGGCGGCAACTCCTTTAACGGTAAAGGCGGCGCCAATGCCAGCAACACCTTTAGCGGCACCCTGACGGTCACCGTTGACCAGGTGCTGGCGAACGGCAATTTACATGTTGTGGGTGAAAAACAGATCGCCATTAATCAGGGCACTGAGTTCATTCGCTTCTCAGGTGTGGTTAACCCTCGCACCATCAGCGGCTCCAATACCGTACCGTCCACCCAGGTGGCGGATGCGCGCATCGAGTACGTCGGTAACGGCTACATCAATGAAGCGCAGAATATGGGCTGGTTGCAGCGTTTCTTCCTTAATTTATCACCGATGTAAGCGAGGTGACCTATGTTTAAATCCCTCTTCGGGATCCTGTTGGTGCTGGTGGCAACCGTTGCCCAGGCCGACCGTATCCGCGATCTCACAAGCGTTCAGGGCGTGCGGGAAAACTCCCTGATCGGTTACGGCCTGGTGGTCGGGCTGGACGGCACGGGTGACCAGACGACCCAGACCCCGTTCACCACCCAGAGCCTGAATAACATGCTCTCCCAGCTCGGCATCACGGTGCCGGCCGGGACCAACATGCAGCTGAAAAACGTGGCGGCGGTGATGGTTACTGCCTCTTACCCGGCCTTTTCCCGCCAGGGACAAACCATCGATGTGGTGGTCTCCTCCATGGGTAACGCGAAAAGCCTGCGCGGCGGTACGCTGCTGATGACCCCGCTGAAAGGGGTCGACAGTCAGGTCTACGCCCTTGCGCAGGGTAACATTCTGGTCGGCGGGGCGGGTGCGTCCGCAGGCGGCAGCAGCGTGCAGGTTAACCAGCTGAACGGCGGCCGTATCACCAACGGGGCGATCATTGAGCGTGAATTGCCAACCCAGTTCGGCTCCGGGAACACCATCAACCTCCAGCTGAACCAGGACGACTTCACCATGGCGCAGCAGATTGCTGACACCATTAACCGCGGTCGCGGCTACGGCAGCGCTACGGCGCTGGATGCCCGCACCGTGCAGATCCGCGTCTCCACCGGGGGCAGCAATCAGGTTCGCCTGCTGGCGGATATCCAGAACATGGAAGTGAACGTCACGCCGCAGGATGCCAAAGTGATCATCAACTCCCGTACCGGCTCGGTGGTGATGAACCGTGAAGTCACCCTGGATAACTGCGCCGTGGCGCAGGGCAACCTCTCGGTCACCGTCAACCGCTCGGCTAACGTCAGCCAGCCGGATACGCCGTTTGGCGGCGGAGAAACCGTGGTAACGCCACAGACCCAGATTGATATGCGTCAGAGCGGCGGCTCGCTGCAGAGCGTGCGCTCCAGCGCCAACCTGAACAACGTGGTACGTGCGCTGAACGCGCTGGGTGCGACTCCGATCGATCTGATGTCGATTCTGCAATCCATGCAGAGCGCTGGCTGTCTGCGCGCCAAACTGGAAATTATCTGATGCTGACCGATAGCAAACTGCTGAGCAGCGCGGCCTGGGATACCCAGTCGCTCAACGACCTGAAAGCCAAAGCGGGCAAAGACCCGGCGGGTAACATCCGTCCGGTGGCCCGCCAGGTGGAAGGGATGTTTGTCCAGATGATGCTGAAAAGCATGCGTGAGGCGCTGCCGAAAGACGGCATCTTCAGCAGCGACTCAACGCGTCTGTACACCAGCATGTATGACCAGCAGATTGCGCAGCAGATGACCTCCGGTAAAGGGCTCGGGCTGGCCGATGTGATCGTCAAGCAGATGGCGGCCGCCCAGGGCGTGCCGCCGGAAGAGACGCCGCAGCAGGTGCCGATGAAGTTCGATCTGGAAAAGGTGACCAGTTATCAAAACCAGGCCCTGACCCAGATGGTGCGTAAGGCGGTGCCGAAAGCGCCAGAAAGTAACGATGAACCGCTCACCGGCGATAGCAAAGACTTCCTGGCCCAGCTCTCGCTGCCGGCGCGTCTTGCCAGCCAGCAGAGCGGAGTGCCGCACCACCTGATTCTGGCCCAGGCGGCGCTGGAGTCCGGCTGGGGGCAACGGCAGATCCGTCGTGAGAACGGCGAGCCAAGCTTCAACATCTTTGGCGTGAAGGCTACCGGGAGCTGGAAAGGGCCGACCACCGAGATCACCACCACCGAATATGAAAATGGCGAAGCGAAGAAGGTCAAAGCTAAGTTCCGCGTCTACAGCTCGTATCTGGAAGCGCTTTCAGACTATGTCGGTGTGCTGAGCCGTAACCCGCGCTACGCGGCAGTGACCCAGGCCGCAACGGCAGAGCAGGGCGCCCAGGCGTTGCAGAATGCGGGCTACGCCACCGATCCGCAGTACGCCCGCAAGCTGACCAGTATGATCCAGCAGCTTAAAGCGATGGGTGAGAAAGTCAGCAAAGCGTACAGCAACGATATCGAAAATCTGTTCTGAAAGTTCTCAAGTCCGGCTGGGGTCTGCCGATAATCTCCAGCAGGACTCGTGTCTGAAAGTATAAAAGGAACCCCCATGTCCAGTTTGATCAACAGCGCCATGAGTGGCCTCAGCGCGGCACAGGCTGCGCTGAATACCGCCAGTAATAACATTTCAAGCTACAACGTGACGGGCTATACCCGTCAGACGACGGTGCTGAGCGCCTCAAATAGCACCCTGACAGGCGGCGGTTGGGTTGGCAACGGCGTGTATGTCTCCGGGGTACAGCGCGAATATGATTCATTCATTACCAACCAGCTGCGCGCCGCGCAGAACCAGAGCAGCGCCCTGACCACCCGCTACCAGCAGATGTCCAAAATTGACGACGTGCTGTCCGGAAGCACCAACAGCCTGGCGACCACCATGCAGGACTTCTTCAGCAGCCTGCAGACCCTGGTCAGCAATGCCGAAGATCCGGCAGCGCGCCAGACGGTGCTGGGCAAGGCCGATGGCCTGGTGAACCAGTTCAAGGTGAACGATCAGTATCTGCGCGATCAGGATAAACAGATTAATATCGCGATCGGTACCAGCGTTGAGCAGATCAACAACTACGCCAAACAAATTGCCAACCTCAACGATCAGATTTCCCGTCTGACCGGCGTGGGTGCGGGGGCTTCCCCGAACAACCTGCTCGATCAGCGTGACCAGCTGGTGAGCGAGCTGAACCAGATCGTGGGCGTCGAAGTCTCGGTCCAGGATGGCGGCACCTATAACGTCTCCTTCGGCAACGGCTACAACCTGGTCCAGGGCAGCACCTCTAACCAGCTGGCAGCGGTGAAGTCCAGCGCCGATCCGTCCCGTACTACGGTGGCGTTTGTTGACGGCACTTCGGGCCCGGTCGAGATCCCGGAAAAACTGATGACCAGCGGCTCGCTGGGCGGGATGTTGAACTTCCGCAGCGAAGAGCTTGACGGCGCGCGTAACACCCTGAACCAGCTGGCGCTCTCTTTCGCTAACGCGATGAATACCCAGCACGAAAAGGGCTTTGACGCAGACGGCGAACCCGGCGAAAAATTATTCGATATCGGTGCGCCTGCGGTACTGGCCAACAGCAAAAACACCGGTTCAGCTGCCGTGTCAGCGACGGTTGATATGGCCAACTACACCAAAGTGCAGGCGACGGATTACAAGATGGAGTTTGATGGCTCCAACTGGAAGATCACCCGGCTGTCTGATAAAACCACGGTCACCGCCACCGATGACGGTAGCGGTAACCTCTCCTTCGATGGCCTGACGGTCAACGTATCGGGCGCGGCGAAAAATAAAGACAGCTTTATCGTTAAGCCTGTCGCTAATGCCATCGTGAATATGGATCTGGCGATCAGCGATGAGTCAAAACTGGCTCTCGCCTCTGACGCAACGGGCGGTGAAAGTGATAACCGCAACGGTCAGGCGCTGCTGGATCTGCAGAAAAGCAAAGAAGTTGGCGGCAGCAAAACCTTTAACGATGCCTATGCCTCTCTGGTGAGTACCGTCGGCAGCAAGACCGCGACGCTGAAAATCAGCAGCACCACCCAGGCAAACGTGACGACGCAGTTGAGCAACCAGCAGCAGTCGATCTCCGGGGTTAACCTCGATGAAGAGTACGGCAACCTGCAGCGTTTCCAGCAGTACTACCTGGCCAATGCCCAGGTGCTGCAAACCGCCAGCACGCTCTTCGACGCCATAATTAATATTCGCTAAAGCTGAGGTCAACGATGCGTATTAGCACCCAGATGATGTATCAGCAGAACATGCGTGGGATCACCGATTCCCAGAGCAAGTGGCTGAGTTACGGTGAGCAGATGTCCACCGGTAAACGTGTAAACCGTCCTTCTGACGATCCGATCGCCGCGTCTCAGGCCGTGGTGCTGTCTCAGGCGCAGGCAGAGAACAGCCAGTTCAAGCTGGCCCGCTCTTTTGCCTCTCAGCGAGTCGGGCTGGAAGAGAGCGTGCTGAGCCAGGTAACTACCGCGTTGCAATCGGCGCAGGATAAAATTGTCTATGCGGGCAATGGCTCCTTGAGTGACAACGACCGTAGCTCGATTGCCACCGATCTGCAGGGTATCCGCGATCAGCTGGTCAACCTGGCAAACAGTACCGACGGTAACGGGCGCTATATTTTTGCCGGTTATAAAACGGATGCTCCGGCGTTCGATCAGGCGACCGGTGCGTATGACGGCGGTGATACGCCGATCAGACAGCAGGTCGATTCCGCGCGTAACATGCAGATCAGCCATACCGGCAGTGAAGTCTTTGAGTCCTTCACCAGCAATGCCGCGCCAGAGCCGGATGGCTCTACCCCGGAAAAGAATCTGTTTAAAATTATCGATAGCGCCATTGCGGCCCTGAAAACGCCGGTCAGTGGCGATCAGGATAAGACGGATCAGTTGAGTCTGGACATCGATAAAGCGAACCGCGGCTTGCGTAACTCGCTGGATAATGTCCTGACCGTGCGCGCTGACCTGGGGACCAAGCTGACCGAACTCGATGCTCTCGATACGCTGGGCAGTGACCGTGCATTAGGCCAGACCCAGCAGATGAGCGATCTCATTGACGTTGACTGGAACGCGGCGATTTCTTCTTACACGATGCAACAGGCCGCGCTTCAGGCGTCCTATAAAGCGTTCAGCGATATGCAGGGTATGTCTCTGTTCCAGATGAATAAATAACAGACTTGACCTTTAGAACATGGCTTGAAACTGGTTATGTTCTGTATGCCCAATCCGTTCTCGCGGATTGGGCTTTTTTTTATCAGGAATTCTGCATGATCGAGCTGCTGGTGCGGGCGCTTTCTGCCAGACGGATGACCAGCGCGATGGCTGCCGTAACCGTCGCCAGGGCAACCACACCCGGCCAGCCTGCCATCGTATACAGCTGACTACCGAGCGCTGAACCCAGCGCCATGCCGATAAACACGCCGGTGAAGAGCAGGGCGTTCAGACGACCACGTGCCTGCGGCTCCAGACCGTACACCAGATTCTGGTGGGCGACCAGGCTTGACTGCAGGCCGAGATCAAAGCCTACCGCGGAGACCGCAATCAGGACTAACTGGCCCTGTACGCCGAGAGCGGGCATCAGGAACATCAGGGCGAAGGAGACGGTCACCAGCGCGGCACCAAGCTGGGTGACTTTACCCGCACCGAGTTTGTCGGCCAGACCGCCTGCCAGCGGGGCTGCCAGAGCGCCTGCGGCACCGGCAATGCCATATCCACCGGCGACCGCGCTGCCCAGCTGATAGTGTTCCATCAGCATCACCGCCAGGGTAGACCAGAAGGCGCTGAAGGCGATAGAGAGGAAGCCCTGCGCCAGTGCGGCACGACGCAGCGCCGGATAGCGACGCCACAGGTGCGCCATCGAACGCATCAGCTCCGGATAACGCAGGTTCGACGGAACCGCGAAGCGAGGCAAAATTAACCACATCACGGCGGCAAGGATCGCAATGCTGACTGCCGCCAGCTGATACATCACGCGCCAGCCGAAGGCTTCACCCACCACGCCACTCACCGTCCGGGAGAGAAGGATCCCCAGCAACAGACCGGTCATCACCGTCCCAACGGTTTTCCCCTGTTTACCTGCCGGAGCAAGAATAGCCGCCGCCGGAACGATATCCTGCGCCATGGTGGCCGCCATCCCGATCAGCAGGCTGACCAGCAGCAGGGAGTGGATCTGCCCCGTCAGGCTACAGGCCAGCAGCAGCCCCGCCAGAGCGATACTTTTAACCACTATCAGGGTGCGACGGTCATAGCGATCGCCCAGCGGCAGAAGGAAGAGGATCCCCAGCGCATAGCCTGCCTGGGTGAGCGTTGGCACCATCCCCATCCCTTCAATGCTGAGATGCAGATCGGCACCCATCAGCGGCAGCAGCGGCTGGGCATAATAGATTGAAGCGACGCTGAATCCTGCGCCAATGGCGAGGATAAAAATGACCCAACGGCTGACGGCTGGGGTTAAGGTGCTGGTGTTCATATGCAGTTCCTCATTTCGGGTGTGTCGCTATTCTTTACCAGCCCGGCTTGCGGTGGTAGCAGGCGCAGTGTTAAAACACTTATACGTGTAACGTATAACCGGATAAATCATGAAACGTTCAGAGCGTATAGACAGGGTCGAACTGATGCGAACCTTCGTGCGCATCATCGAGACAGGCTCCCTTTCTGCCGCCGCTGTGCAGATGGGGACCACGCAGGCTACCGTCAGCCGTCGCCTGCAATCGCTGGAGACGCTGCTCGGCGTGCGCCTGATCCTGCGCACCACCCATGCCATGAAGCTGACCGATGACGGGGAGCGCTGCTACCAGCATGCCCGACGGGTGATCGACAGCTGGCATGCGCTGGAAGATGAGGTCGGGCAGACGGAAGATGAACCCGTCGGTGTGCTTCGCGTTCGCGCTCCCCACGCCTTCGGGCAGGAACAGCTGCTGGAGCCGTTGACGGCGTTTCTGCTGCGCTATCCGCGCCTCAATGTGGAGTGGATGCTCAATGACCGCTCGGCCGATTTCCTGAGCGATAATATCGACTGCGCCATCCGGGTGGGAGCAGAAATAGATCCCGCCACGGTGTCGGTATTACTGGCCGAGGTCCCGCGCAGTATTGTTGCCTCGCCGGAGTTGCTCGCTCGCCATGCCCCGGTAGATAAGCCGGAGGATCTCTCTGCGCTGCCCTGGGTGGCACTCAATACCTTTTATCGTCAGCACGTGGAGCTGTTCCATGCAGGCGCACTACAGCCGCTACGGGTGGCTATCTCACCCCGGCTGAGTACCGACAGCCTGTACGTGGCGCGTAAAAGCGCATTAACAGGACTGGGAGTGGCGGTGGTATCAAGCTGGACGGTGGAAGCCGACATCCGCGAGGGCAGGCTGGTGCATCTTTTGCCCGACTGGCAGCCAGCCGCGTTGCCGGTGCATCTGGTCTACCCGTGGTCCCGCTACTATCCGGCACGTCTGCGCCGCTTTCTGGAGATGATGCGAGAGGTGATGCCTGAAATCGCGGGGATGCGCAGGCCTGAGCAGAAGCAATAAAAAAGCCGACCCTAAGGTCGGCTTTTGCGCTTAAGCGGGCTTATTCAGCCGGCTGTGGACGCGTGGCAGGCGCTGTGGCCTGGTGCGTGGCGCTGTGGCCGCCAGCAGAACCTTTACCGTCGAAATCAAACGCCGGGCGTACCCAGTCGCTGTGACGCGGTGCTTCCGGAACATATTCCGGAGCCGGAGCGCGGGTCATTGGCGCAGTGGCGTGGTGAAGATCCGCGTTAACCTGAGCGGCTGGTGCTGGCTTCACTTCCGGCGCTTTGACTTCAGCGACTTCAGGTTCCTCTTCAGCAACAGGTTCAACTTCAATTTCAACTTCAGGTTGAACTTCAGTTTCCACTTCAACTTCCACTACCGGCTGAGGCTCAACGGCTTCCTCGGTGATTTCAACCGGATCGGCAGCCTTAGCTTCTTCCACGACCTGTTCTGCAACAACCACATCTTCAGGCGCGATAATCTGCGGCTGTTCTGTCACCGGTGCGGCAATCACTTCCGGATGTGCAGTTTCAACTTCAGCCACCTGTGGCTCAGGGATAACCACTGCCGCCGCCTCGGTGATCGCTTCATCAACGACTGGCGCTACCGGGGCTACCGCTTCGACAGCCGCGTTCTGCTCGTCAAATTGCTGCTCCTGAGGACGCGCAACCGGATAACGGATCCAGGCTTTACCGGAGGCCATTTCTGGTGACGCACAGGCGATAGCCAGCGGCATCGGTGACTGCAGCGGGTAACGCTCGTCACGATAACGGCGACGACGCTGACCGCTCACGCGCAGGTGACGCGGAGAGCGGCGTGAACGACGCGGCATACCCGCATTATCACGACCTTCGCTGGTCTCTTCCTGCTCAGGCGCATTTTCGATAACCGCAGGCAGGTCGACTTTGGCCAGCTCGGTGCTCTGGGCCGGTTCAACCTGAGGCGCTACCGCTTCAACAGCGGCTTCTTCGGTCTGAGACTCAAAGCGTACTTTCTGGTTCAGCTGACGCTGCTTACGGCGCGGCATAACCTGAACGCGTTCTTCCTGATCGGCATCCTGCACGGCCTCTTCTTCGCGATTCAGCGCTTTAACTTCCTGCTGCGCCTGGCGCTTGTCATCATTACGACGACGGTTGCGCTCGCGGCGTGGCTGCTGCTCATCACGCTGTCTGCCTTTGTCAGCCTCTTCACTGACCGGCTGGCGAATTTCACGATCTTCCGCATTCTGCTGCGGCTTCTCGCGACGGTTGCGACGGTTATCGTCACGACCTTCGCGGCGCTCACGGCCTTCGCGGTTGTCGCGATTATCGCGGCTTTCGCGATTGTCACGGCTTTCGCTGCCTTCACGACCTTCGTTATTCTCTGAACGGTTATCGCGGCGCTCGTTGCGGTCACGACGGTTGTTCTGACGTTTACGACGATCCGGAGAACGCTCCTGCTTCTCTTCTTTCTTCTCAACCGGTGCCGGGGCTGGCTGCGGCTCTTCGCCAGCAAACATTTTCTTCAGCGCGCTGAAGAAGCGGCTCAGCAAACCAGGCTGTTCAGCAGCAGGCTGGCTGACTTCTGCCGCAGGTTTAGCGGCTGCCGGTTTGGCTACCACGGCCTCCTGCGCTGGCGCAGGTGGTGCTTCTGGCATCACAAACGCTGCCAGGGCTGGCTGTTCCGGAAGCTTACGCTCGGCGTACTCTTCGTCAGAAGGCAGAGCCATCTCCTCTTCATGCAGCTTCGGCAGCATGTAGCTCAGGGTGGATGTCTCTTCGCCTTTGCGCACGCGCAGTACAGAGTAGTGCGGGGTTTGCATCTGGTCGTTAGGCACGATCACGCAGCGTACGCCGCTCAGACGGGCTTCGATTGCGCTTACCGCGGCACGTTTTTCGTTCAGCAGGTAGGAGGCAACCGGCACAGGCACAATGGCGTGGACTTCTTTGGTGTTCTCTTTCAGCGCTTCTTCTTCAATCAGACGCAGAATTGAGAGCGCCAGCGATTCATTGTCACGCACGGTGCCGGTGCCGCTACAGCGTGGGCAGACGTGGTGGCTGGATTCACCGAGGGACGGGCTCAGACGCTGACGGGACATCTCCAGCAGGCCAAAACGGGAGATGTGGCTGATCTGGATACGCGCACGATCCTGACGCACCGCTTCACGCAGACGGTTTTCCACCGCGCGCTGGTGGCGTACTGGCGTCATATCGATAAAGTCGATAACGATCAGGCCGCCCAGGTCACGCAGACGCAGCTGACGCGCAATCTCATCGGCCGCTTCGAGGTTGGTGTTGAACGCAGTTTCTTCGATATCGCCGCCGCGGGTTGCACGCGCGGAGTTGATGTCGATGGCGGTCAGCGCCTCGGTGCTGTCGATAACGATTGAGCCACCGGAAGGCAGGCGGACTTCACGCTGGAAGGCCGATTCAATCTGCGATTCGATCTGGTAGTGGCTGAACAGCGGGATTTCACCGGTGTACAGTTTAATTTTGCTGGTGAAATCAGGACGACCCAGCGCGGCAATGTGCTGGCGAGCCAGCTCAAGCACTTTCGGGTTATCAATCAGAATTTCACCGATGTCCTGACGCAGGTAATCACGGAAGGCACGCACGATGACGTTGCTTTCCTGGTGGATCAGGAATGGAGCAGGGCGGCTTTCAGCAGCTTTCTGAATCGCTTCCCAATGCTTCAGGCGGAAGCCGAGGTCCCACTGCAGCGCTTCGGCAGATTTGCCTACGCCTGCGGTACGAACAATCAGGCCCATGCCGTCTGGCAGTTCAAGACTGGCCAGCGCTTCTTTCAGCTCGGTACGATCGTCGCCTTCAATCCGACGAGAGATACCACCCGCACGCGGGTTGTTTGGCATCAGTACCAGATAGCTGCCTGCGAGACTGATAAAGGTGGTCAGCGCAGCGCCTTTGTTGCCACGCTCTTCTTTATCGATCTGAACGATAACTTCCTGGCCTTCACGCAGCACATCTTTGATGTTCGGGCGGCCATGGGCGTTATAGTTGGAAGGGAAGTACTCGCGAGCGATCTCTTTGAGGGGGAGGAAACCATGACGCTCGGCACCGTAGTCAACAAATGCGGCTTCGAGGCTAGGTTCAATACGGGTGATTTTGCCTTTGTAAATGTTCGCTTTTTTCTGTTCGTGTCCAGGACTTTCGATATCCAGATCGTACAGACGCTGCCCATCCACAAGGGCGACACGCAACTCTTCTTGCTGAGTTGCGTTGATTAACATTCTTTTCATCGTAACTTACTCATTATTCTTACATTGACGACTAAGCTGCGGGCAAGGTGACGCTTTCCGGGGTATGAACCGATGGCCTCGTGTCTATTCACGTCGCCAACCTCACGGTTGTCGCTCGCTTAAGAGGCGCAAAGTGTCGGTTGCCTGTATTTCATACGGAAATACAGCGCGATTATCAGGGGAATAGCCTGGGTAAAACTCTCCAGAGAAGATTCCATTTACCGGTAAGTACTGCAACCCGCAGCCCGCTAACTGTCTGAAAGATCAATACGTCTTACGCCATTGCTGCGTGGATGATCGGTCAGACAAAATTGGTCATTCCGTCGATATCCTTACTTAACCAGGATTTAACACGGAAAACAGCAGCATTATTCCATTGCTAACCGGGTTATAGCAAGATGACTTTTGCCAATTATCACCCGGTTACTCACAGTTTCTTCACTTCTTTCGGATGATTGGTTTAATAACCACCAAATCGATTGCGTGAACGAAACCCTGACCGGGTAAAGGTAAATATAAGCATAGAAAAATGAGTGGCGCTAATGGCTGGTGATAATTAGAATCGCCCCCCATGAAAACAGAGACTCCAGCCGTAAAAATGGTTGCCATCACCGAAGATGAAGCGGGGCAACGCATTGACAACTTTTTGCGCACCCAACTGAAGGGTGTGCCAAAGAGCATGATTTATCGCATCCTGCGTAAGGGTGAGGTGCGGGTAAATAAAAAGCGCATCAAACCTGAATACAAACTTGAAGCGGGTGATGAAGTGCGCATCCCGCCAGTGCGCGTCGCCGAACGTGAAGAAGAGGCGGTGTCGCCGCATCTGAATAAGGTCGCCGCGCTGACGAATGTGATTTTATATGAAGACGATCATATTCTGGTGCTCAACAAACCCTCTGGTACAGCCGTACATGGCGGCAGCGGGTTGAGCTTCGGGGTGATTGAAGGTTTGCGCGCGCTGCGCCCGGAAGCCCGCTTCCTTGAGCTGGTACATCGCCTTGACCGCGACACCTCCGGCGTTCTGCTGGTCGCCAAAAAGCGCTCGGCGCTGCGTTCGCTGCATGAGCAGCTGCGCGAGAAAGGGATGCAGAAGGATTATCTCGCGCTGGTGCGCGGACAGTGGCAGTCCCATGTCAAAGTGGTGCAGGCACCGCTGCTGAAAAACATTCTGCAAAGCGGTGAGCGTATCGTTCGCGTGAGCCAGGAAGGTAAACCGTCTGAAACCCGGTTTAAGGTGGAAGAGCGTTACGAATTTGCCACCCTCGTGCGCTGCAGCCCGGTGACCGGACGAACCCACCAGATCCGCGTTCACACGCAGCATGCGGGCCATCCTATCGCCTTTGACGATCGCTACGGCGATCGCGAGTTTGATAAACAGCTGGCCGGAACGGGCTTATCGCGTCTGTTCCTGCATGCCGCCGCGCTGAAGTTTACCCACCCGGGAACTGGCGAGGTGATGCGTATCGAAGCCCCGCTGGACGAGCAGCTGAAGCGCTGTCTGAAAGTTCTGCGCGGAAATTAATGCCGGGTGGCGCTGCGCTTACCCGGCCTACAAAACCGTAGGCCCGTGCAAGCGTAGCGCCGCCGGGCGAAGCAAATGGCTACGCCATCAGCGGGTTATAATGCTCCCGGCGCAGCATCTGGCACAGCGCAATCAGCGGTAATCCCACCAGCGTGTTCGGGTCGCGCCCGTCCAGCCTGTCAAACAATGCAATTCCCAGCCCCTCGCTTTTAAAACTGCCCGCGCAGTTTAGCGGCCGCTCTTTTCGCACGTAGTCATCAATTTCCTGTTCGCTGAGATGGCGGAAGTGCACGTCAAAGGGCTCGCATTCCGTCTGTAAATGGCCCGTAGACGAATTATAAAGGGCCAGGCCGGTGTAGAAGGTGACAATACTGCCGCGCGCTTTCAGCAGCTGCTGGCGGGCGTTCTCTTCGGTGTGCGGTTTACCGGTAATCATTCCATCCAGGACGCAAACCTGATCGGAACCTATAATTAGATGGTCAGGAAATCGCGCTGCCAGACTTTTCGCCTTTTCCTGAGCCAGACGGACCACCAGATGGCGTGGCGATTCACCGGGCTGTGGGGTTTCATCCACGTTCGGCGCGGCGCATTCGAAGGGGACGCCCAGCTTTTCCAGCAACACGCGGCGGTAGGGTGATGTGGAGGCGAGAATGAGATTTGGCATATTTTTTTCACCAGATATAGCGTATCGATGCCAGCCATTTTAAACTACGGGCCGCAATGTGTGCGAATAAATGGCAAAAGGCAGCCTGAGGTTGCCTTTTTCTTTGACTCTATGACGTTACAAAGTTAATATGCGCGCCCTATGCAAAAGGTAAAATTACCCCTGACTCTTGATCCGGTTCGTACGGCTCAAAAACGCCTTGATTACGAAGGTATCTATACTCGTGATCAGGCTGAGCGTGTCGCCGAATCCGTAGTCAGTGTGGACAGTGATGTGGAATGCTCCATGTCGTTTGAGATCGATCCCCAGCGCCTCGCCGTTATTACCGGTGATGCAAAGGTGTCGGTCACGCTCGAATGTCAGCGTTGCGGGAAACCGTTCCCACTTCATGTTCACACAACATATTGTTTTAGTCCGGTTCGTTCAGACGAACAGGCTGAAGCACTCCCGGAAGCGTATGAGCCGATTGAGGTTAACGAATTCGGTGAAATCGATCTGCTGGCGCTGGTTGAAGATGAAATCATCCTCACCTTGCCTGTAGTTCCGGTGCATGATTCTGAACACTGTGAAGTGTCCGAGGCGGACATGGTCTTTGGGGAACTGCCTGATGAAGCGCAAAAACCAAACCCATTTGCCGTATTAGCCAGTTTAAAGCGTAAGTAATTAAGGAGTAAGGTCCATGGCCGTACAACAGAATAAACCAACCCGTTCCAAACGTGGCATGCGTCGTTCCCATGACGCGCTGACCGCAGTTACCAGCCTGTCTGTAGACAAGACTTCTGGTGAAAAACACCTGCGTCACCACATCACTGCTGACGGTTTCTACCGCGGCCGCAAGGTTATCACTAAGTAATCACGCGTTTGCGTGATTAGGCTTAGTGAGGGTTTCCCCGTGCAAACGGGGATATACCGAACCAGGCTGCGACGATACCTTGACACGTCTAACCCTGGCGTTAGATGTCATGGGGGGCGATTTTGGCCCTTCCGTGACAGTGCCTGCAGCATTGCAGGCACTGAACTCTAATTCGCAACTCACTCTCCTTTTAGTCGGCAATCCCGACACAATCACGCCATTACTTGCAAAAGCTGACTTCGAACAACGTTCACGTCTGCAGATTATTCCTGCCCAGTCAGTTATTGCCAGTGATGTCCGGGCCTCACAGGCGATCCGCAGCAGTCGCGGAAGCTCAATGCGCATTGCGCTGGAGCTGGTAAAAGAAGGGCGCGCGCAGGCGTGCGTCAGCGCCGGCAATACCGGCGCGCTGATGGGGCTGGCAAAATTACTGCTCAAACCCCTTGAGGGGATTGAGCGCCCGGCGCTGGTGACGGTACTGCCGCATCAGCAGAAGGGCAAAACGGTGGTGCTGGATTTAGGTGCCAACGTCGACTGCGACAGTGTTATGCTGGCGCAGTTTGCCGTCATGGGCTCGGTGCTGGCAGAAGAAGTGGTGGGTATTTCTCATCCCCGCGTTGCTTTACTGAATATTGGTGAGGAAGAGACCAAAGGTCTCGACAGCATCCGTGAGGCAGCCGAGCGGCTAAAAAACGAGCCATCCATCAACTATATTGGATATCTCGAAGCCAACGAATTATTGACCGGAAAAACGGATGTACTGGTGTGTGACGGGTTTACAGGAAACGTTACATTAAAAACCATGGAAGGGGTGGTGAGAATGTTTCTTTCTCTGCTTAAATCGCAGGGAGAGGGTAAAAAACGGTCATGGTGGCTGATTTTATTAAAGCGTTGGTTACAAAAGAGCCTGGCGCGGCGATTCAGTCACCTCAACCCCGACCAGTATAATGGCGCCTGTCTGTTAGGATTGCGCGGCATTGTGATTAAGAGTCACGGTGCGGCCAATCAGCGAGCGTTTGCCGTCGCGATTGAACAGGCAGTGCAGGCGGTGCAGCGACAAGTCCCACAGCGGATTGCCGCTCGCCTGGGATCTGTATTAGCAAAAAGTGACTGAGCGTACATGTATACGAAGATTTTAGGTACCGGCAGCTATCTGCCAAAGCAAGTGCGAACCAACGCCGATCTGGAAAAAATGGTAGATACGTCTGACGAGTGGATCGTCACGCGTACAGGTATCCGCGAACGTCGTATTGCCGCGCCAGATGAAACAGTTTCCACCATGGGCTATGAAGCTGCCCAGCGCGCGCTGGAAATGGCGGGTGTCGATAAAAACGACATTGGCCTGATTATTGTTGCGACGACCTCTGCGACCCATGCCTTCCCAAGCGCTGCGTGCCAGGTTCAGAACATGCTGGGCATTAAAGGCTGCCCGGCGTTTGACGTTGCTGCTGCGTGCGCAGGCTTTACCTATGCACTGAGCATTGCCGATCAATACGTGAAATCTGGCGCCGTTAAAAATGCGCTGGTGATCGGTGCTGACGTGCTGGCGCGTACCTGCGATCCTACCGATCGCGGAACGATCATTATTTTTGGTGATGGTGCAGGGGCTGTCCTGTTAGGACAATCTGAAGAGCCGGGCATCATCTCGACGCATCTGCATGCAGACGGTAGCTATGGCGAACTGTTGACGCTGCCAAACGCCGATCGTGTTAACCCGGACAATGCCATCTACCTGACCATGGCCGGTAACGAAGTCTTCAAAGTGGCGGTAACCGAGCTGGCGCACATCGTTGACGAGACGCTGGAAGCGAACAATCTGGAGCGTTCCGCCCTCGACTGGCTGGTGCCGCATCAGGCGAACCTGCGTATTATCAGCGCCACGGCGAAAAAACTCGGCATGTCTATGGATAACGTTGTGGTGACGCTGGATCGTCATGGCAACACGTCTGCAGCATCCGTGCCCTGCGCGTTTGACGAAGCGGTGCGCGATGGACGAATTCAACGAGGCCAACTGGTCTTGCTCGAAGCCTTCGGGGGCGGTTTCACCTGGGGTTCTGCGCTGGTTCGTTTCTAGTATAAGGATAAAAAAAATGACGCAATTTGCTTTTGTATTCCCCGGCCAGGGTTCTCAGGCCGTTGGAATGTTGTCCGGCTTAGCGGAGCAGTATCCGGTCATCGAAGAGACCTTCCGTGAAGCATCGGATGCCCTGGGCTACGATCTTTGGGCGCTGACCCAGCAAGGGCCTGCTGAAGAGCTGAATAAAACCTGGCAGACCCAGCCTGCACTGCTGACCGCATCGGTCGCACTGTGGCGCGTATGGCAGCAGCAGGGCGGCAAAACGCCAGCGCTGCTGGCCGGTCACAGCCTGGGCGAATACTCTGCACTGGTTTGCGCCGGGGTGATTGCGTTTGCTGATGCCGTGCGTCTGGTTGAACTGCGCGGCAAATTTATGCAGGAAGCGGTGCCGGAAGGCACGGGCGGCATGTCGGCCATTATTGGTCTGGATGATGCTTCCATTGCCAAAGCCTGTGAAGAATCTGCAGAAGGTCAGGTCGTTTCTCCAGTAAACTTCAATTCGCCGGGCCAGGTGGTTATCGCCGGTCATAAAGAAGCGGTTGAACGTGCAGGCGCAGCCTGTAAAGCTGCTGGCGCCAAACGTGCGCTGCCGCTGCCGGTGAGCGTGCCGTCACATTGCGCGCTGATGAAGCCTGCTGCCGAGAAGCTGGCGGTAGAGCTGGAAAAAATCACCTTCAACGCACCGACTATTGCGGTGGTGAATAACGTTGATGTGCAGTGCGAAACCGCGCCAGAGGCTATCCGCCATGCGCTGGTACGCCAGCTGTACAGCCCGGTTCAGTGGACGAAAACCGTTGAGTTTATGGCATCCCAGGGCGTTGAGCACCTGTATGAAGTGGGCCCGGGTAAAGTCCTCACCGGTCTGACCAAACGTATTGTTGATACCCTGACCGCGTCGGCCATTAATGAGCCGGAAGCACTGTCAGCGGCACTCGCGCAGTAAGAAGAGGAATACCATGAGTTTTGAAGGAAAAATCGCACTGGTCACTGGTGCAAGCCGCGGTATTGGCCGTGCTATCGCTGAAACCCTCGTCGCGCGCGGCGCGAAAGTGATCGGCACCGCGACCAGCGAAAGCGGCGCGCAGGCCATCAGTGAGTACCTGGGTGCGAACGGTAAAGGTCTGATGTTGAATGTGACCGATCCTGCATCTATCGAATCTGTTCTGGGAAATATTCGCGCAGAATTTGGCGAAGTGGATATTCTGGTCAATAATGCCGGAATCACTCGCGACAACTTATTGATGCGAATGAAAGATGACGAGTGGAGCGATATTCTCGAAACCAACCTGTCATCTGTGTTCCGTCTGTCAAAAGCGGTAATGCGAGCTATGATGAAGAAGCGTCATGGGCGTATTATCACTATCGGTTCTGTGGTTGGTACCATGGGAAATGCTGGTCAGGCTAACTACGCTGCGGCGAAAGCAGGTCTGATCGGTTTCAGTAAGTCGCTGGCACGCGAAGTTGCGTCCCGCGGGATTACTGTAAACGTTGTTGCTCCGGGCTTTATTGAAACGGACATGACGCGTGCGCTGACCGATGAGCAGCGTGCGGGTACGCTGGCGGCAGTTCCAGCGGGTCGTTTAGGCGACCCTAAAGAAATCGCCAGCGCGGTTGCATTTTTAGCCTCTGACGAAGCGAGTTACATCACTGGTGAAACTCTCCACGTCAATGGCGGGATGTATATGGTTTAATCACGATAGAAAATATTTGCGTTATTAGGGCGAATGGCCTCAAAATAACGTAAAATCGTGGTAAGACCTGCCGGGATTTAGTTGCAAATTTTTCAACATTTTATACACTACGAAAACCATCGCGAAAGCGAGTTTTGATAGGAAATTTAAGAGTATGAGCACTATCGAAGAACGCGTTAAGAAAATTATCGGCGAACAGCTGGGCGTTAAGCAGGAAGAAGTTGTGAACTCCGCTTCCTTCGTTGAAGACCTGGGCGCAGATTCTCTTGACACCGTTGAGCTGGTAATGGCTCTGGAAGAAGAGTTTGATACTGAGATTCCGGACGAAGAAGCTGAGAAAATCACCACCGTTCAGGCTGCCATTGATTACATCAACGGTCACCAGGCGTAAGTGAGCATCTCCAGGCGGTCATTCGACCGCCTGTGTTTTTTCTTTTGTAGTCCCTCGATTTTCTTTTTTTATCCCTCCCTGGAGGACAAGCGTGTCTAAGCGTCGTGTAGTTGTGACCGGACTTGGCATGTTATCTCCTGTCGGCAATACCGTAGAGTCTACCTGGAACGCTCTCCTTGCCGGTCAGAGTGGCATCAGCCTAATCGACCATTTCGATACTAGCGCCTATGCAACGAAATTTGCTGGCTTAGTAAAGGATTTTAACTGTGAAGAGATCATCTCGCGCAAAGAACAGCGCAAGATGGATGCCTTCATTCAATATGGAATTGTCGCTGGCGTTCAGGCCATGCAGGATTCTGGCCTTGAAATTACGGAAGAGAACGCAACCCGTATTGGCGCCGCTATTGGCTCCGGGATTGGCGGTCTTGGCCTGATCGAGGAAAACCATACCTCTCTGGTAAATGGTGGTCCACGTAAAATTAGCCCGTTCTTCGTTCCGTCAACGATTGTTAACATGGTGGCAGGTCACCTGACCATCATGTTTGGCCTGCGTGGCCCAAGCATCTCGATTGCCACTGCCTGTACGTCCGGTGTGCATAACATCGGCCAGGCGGCGCGTATTATCGCCTATGGCGATGCCGATGCGATGGTTGCAGGCGGTGCAGAAAAAGCCAGCACCCCACTGGGTGTAGGCGGCTTCGGCGCAGCGCGTGCGCTCTCTACCCGCAACGAAAATCCTCAGGCGGCAAGCCGTCCGTGGGATAAAGACCGTGATGGTTTTGTGCTGGGTGACGGTGCGGGTATGGTCGTGCTGGAAGAGTACGAGCATGCGAAGAAACGCGGCGCGAAAATCTATGCAGAGATCATTGGTTTCGGCATGAGCAGCGACGCTTACCACATGACCTCTCCGCCGGAAGACGGGGCAGGTGCTGCGCTGGCAATGGTTAACGCGATCCGCGATGCGGGTATCGAACCGGGCCAGATTGGCTATGTGAACGCGCACGGTACTTCCACGCCAGCAGGCGACAAAGCTGAAGCGCAGGCCGTGAAGTCTGTGTTTGGCGATGCATCCCGCCGCGTGATGGTCAGCTCGACCAAATCCATGACCGGCCACCTGTTGGGTGCGGCGGGTGCAGTAGAATCAATCTACTCTATCCTTGCGTTGCGCGATCAGGCTGTTCCGCCGACTATCAACCTGGATAACCCGGATGATGGTTGCGATCTGGACTTCGTTCCGCACGAAGCACGTCAGGTCAGCGGTCTGGAGTACACCCTGTGTAACTCCTTCGGCTTTGGCGGCACCAACGGCTCTCTGATCTTTAAAAAGGTCTGAGGCTGACAGTCGGGACGGTCTATCGCCTTCCCGGCACATTGATAAAAAAGGTCCGCTTGTCGGGCCTTTTTTATTCGGTTTTATTCCCTTGTCCGCGGCTCGCCTTCCTGCCAGACTATTCGACCATTTAAAAGGAGCCATCATGTTCTTGATCAATGGCATACCCCAGGAAACGCTGCCAGCGAGCGACAGGGCTATTCAGTTTGGTGACGGCTGCTTCACGACGGCACGCATTGCTGCGGGCCAGGTCTGTCTGCTGGATGCCCATCTGCAACGCTTGCAGAACGCCTGTGAAAAACTGCTTATCCCCTATGTGGCATGGGCCGAGTTAAAGCGTGAAATGGTTGAGCTCGCCCGGGGGAATGACCGTGGCGTGCTGAAGGTCATTATCAGCCGGGGAAGCGGCGGCAGGGGATACAGCGCGGCGAACTGCCTGCATCCGGTTCGACTCCTCTCGGTGTCGGCGTATCCCGCCCATTACGATGGCTGGCGTCGTGAGGGGATTGCGCTGGCCTTAAGCCCGGTACGTCTGGGACGTAACCCGCAGCTGGCCGGGATAAAACATCTCAACCGGCTTGAACAGGTGCTGATCCGCACGCATCTCGAACAGACCGATGCCGACGAGGCGCTGGTTCTTGACAGCGAAGGGTTCATTACGGAATGCTGTGCGGCGAATTTATTCTGGCGACAGGGGAAGGACGTTTTCACCCCAAAACTGGATCAGGCAGGCGTCAACGGCCTGATGCGCCAGTTTTGTCTGCAGCAGCTGGCGCACTCCGGCTATCACGTTGTCGAAGTGCAGGCCCGCGAGGCTGCGCTGGCTGAGGCAGACGAGATGGTGGTCTGCAATGCGCTGATGCCCCTCGTGCCGGTTCGTCAGTATGGTTCTCAACGTTTTTCATCGCGTGAATTGTACGCATTTTTAGCCCCTCTGTGTGAGCAAAGCAGATAGTCATGAAGAAAATGTTGCGCTTTATTCTCCTCATCCTTGTCGTGCTGGGCATTGCCGCTGGCGTGGGGATGTGGAAAGTTCGCCAGCTGGCGGGCAGTCAAATTCTGATCGCCGAAGAGACGATCTTTACTCTGAAACCGGGCACCGGACGGCTGGCGCTGGGCGAGCAGCTGTATGGTGAGAAGATCATTAACCGCCCACGGGTGTTCCAGTGGTTATTACGTGTGCAGCCGGAGCTGTCGCATTTCAAGGCGGGCACGTACCGCTTTACGCCGGGGATGACCGTTAAAGAGATGCTGCAGCTGCTTGAGAGCGGTAAAGAGGCACAGTTCCCGCTGCGTTTTGTGGAAGGGATGCGCCTGAGCGACTACCTGAAACAGCTCCGCGACGCCCCTTATATCAAACACACCCTGCAGGACGACAGCTATGCCACCGTCGCTGAGGCCCTGAAGTTTGAGCATCCCGAGTGGGTCGAAGGCTGGTTCTGGCCGGATACCTGGATGTACACCGCAGGTACCACGGATGTGGCATTGCTACAACGCGCGCATAAAAAGATGGTTGAGGCGGTGGATAAAGCCTGGGCAGGGCGGATGGAGAATCTGCCGTATAAGGATCAGAACCAGTTTGTCACCATGGCCTCGATTGTCGAGAAAGAGACGGCAGTCGCCAGTGAGCGGGATCAGGTCGCCTCGGTATTTATCAATCGCCTGCGCATCGGCATGCGTCTGCAGACCGATCCGACCGTGATTTACGGGATGGGTGAGAACTACAAGGGCAAAATTTCGCGTAAAGACCTGGAAACCCCAACCGATTATAATACCTATGTCATTAGCGGTTTACCCCCGGGGCCGATTGCCACGCCGGGTCAGGCATCGTTGAATGCCGCCGCGCATCCGGCTAAAACGCCGTATCTCTATTTCGTCGCAGACGGAAAGGGTGGACATACTTTTAACACCAATCTTGCCAGTCATAATCGTTCGGTCCAGGACTATCTGAAGGCACTTAAGGAAAAAAATGCGCAGTAATTACATCGTCATTGAGGGGCTGGAAGGCGCCGGGAAAACGACCGCACGTGACGTGGTGGTCGAGACGCTCAAACAGTGTGGTATCGAAGAGATGATCTTCACCCGCGAACCGGGCGGCACCCAGCTGGCTGAAAAACTGCGCAGCCTGGTTCTGGACATTAAATCGGTCGGGGATGAGGTCATTACCGATAAAGCCGAAGTGATGATGTTCTATGCCGCCCGCGTCCAGCTGGTCGAAACCGTTATCAAACCTGCGCTGGCGCGGGGATGCTGGGTGATTGGCGATCGCCACGATCTCTCTACCCAGGCGTACCAGGGCGGCGGACGCGGTATTGACCAGCGGATGCTCGGCACGCTGCGCGATGCGGTTCTCGGTGATTTTCGTCCCAACCTGACGCTCTATCTCGACGTGACGCCGGAAGTGGGCCTGAAACGCGCCCGCGCCCGCGGCGAACTGGATCGTATCGAGCAGGAGTCGCTGGACTTCTTTAACCGTACCCGTGCCCGTTACCTTGAGCTGGCCGCCCAGGACAGTTCGATCCGCACCATCAATGCAACCCAACCGCTGGAGGATGTGATGAATGACATTCGCCAGACGGTCATCGACTGGCTGAAGGAACAACAGGCATGAAATGGTACCCATGGTTGCGCCCGCACTTTGAACAGCTGGTGAACAGCTATCAGTCCGGTCGGGGGCATCATGCGTTACTGATCCAGTCGCTGCCGGGCATGGGCGATGAGGCGCTGATCTACGCCATCAGCCGTTTTCTGATGTGCCAGCAGCCGCAGGGGCACAAAAGCTGCGGTCAGTGCCGCAGCTGTCAGCTGATGCAGGCGGAAACGCACCCGGACTATTACGCGCTCGAGCCGGAGAAGGGCAAGACCACGCTGGGCATCGATGCGGTGCGCGCGGTGAGCGAAAAGCTTTACGAGCGCGCGCGGCTTGGCGGGGCCAAAGTGGTCTGGCTGAAGGATGCTGCCCAGCTTACCGAGGCCGCGGCCAACGCGCTGTTAAAAACCCTCGAAGAGCCGCCGGAAAATACCTGGTTCCTGATGGCCTGCCGCGAACCGGGACGGCTGTTGGCGACCCTGCGTAGCCGCTGTCGTCTCCACCATCTCAGCGTGCCGCAGGAGGCATGGGCCATCAGCTGGCTGGCACGAGAAGTGACAACGTCACAAGAAGCGGCGCTGAGCGCGCTACGTCTGTGTGGTGGGGCACCTGCCGCGGCGCTGGATCTGCTGCAGCCCAACGTCCAGACGCAACGGGAACAACTCTGTCAGGCGCTTAATGCGGTGCCGGATAGCGGCGACTGGCTGAGCCTGCTGCCGGTCCTGAACCATGAGCAGGCGCCCAATCGTCTGCACTGGCTGGCAGCCCTGCTGCTGGATGCCCTTAAAATTCAGCAGGGAGCGACCCTGCTCAGCAATGTCGATGCCTGGCCGTTGGTTAATCGCCTGGCACAACACCTGCCGGGTGTGGCATTGCGGGCTATCCTTCATGATGTCTGCCAGTGTCGCGAACAACTACTCAGCGTAACGGGGCTGAACCGGGAGCTTGTCCTTACCGACCTGTTACTCACTATCGAGCATTACCTGCAACCGGGCACGACGCTGCCTGTATCCTCTTTCTGAGAGACACATTATGTTTTTAGTCGACTCACACTGCCATCTCGATGGCCTGGATTATCAATCCCTGCATAAAAACGTCGATGACGTGCTGGCAAAAGCCGCCGCCCGCGATGTGAAATTTTGTCTTGCGGTCGCCACGACGTTACCTGGCTATAAAACCATGCGCGAGCTGGTGGGGGTGCGCGACAACGTCGTGTTCTCCTGCGGCGTGCATCCGCTCAACCAGGATGAAGCGTACGACGTCGAAGAGCTACGCCGTCTGGCGGCGGAAGAGGGCGTGGTGGCGATGGGGGAAACCGGGCTGGATTATTTCTACACCCCGGAAACCAAAGCCCGCCAGCAGGAATCTTTCCGCGACCATATCCGTATTGGCCGGGAGCTGAATAAACCCGTGATCGTTCATACCCGCGACGCGCGCGCCGATACGCTGGCGATCCTGAAAGAAGAAAACGTGACGGATTGCGGCGGCGTACTACACTGTTTCACAGAAGACAGAGAAACAGCGGGCAAGCTGCTGGATATGGGTTTTTATATCTCGTTTTCCGGGATCGTGACGTTCCGTAACGCCGAGCAGCTTCGTGATGCCGCGCGCTACGTGCCGCTCGATCGTCTGCTGGTGGAAACAGATTCCCCTTATCTGGCACCGGTACCGCATCGTGGTAAAGAAAATCAGCCCGCGATGGTACGGGATGTGGCCGAGTACATGGCCGTATTAAAAGGCGTCGATGTTGAAGAACTGGCACGCATTACCACCGACAACTTTGCCAGCCTGTTTCACATCGATCCCTCCCGCCTGCAATCTGCCTGATTAATCTATTTTTTTATGGCTCGTAATTAATAGCCAAAACGAGTAAAGTTCACCGCCCATGTGGGGGCGGTGAAGACCTTTTTAGAAACATCTGGCAATTTGTTTTGTAAAAATCTGAAAGTTTTTCAGCTGCCCTGCGCTGAAACGTGATAGCCGTCAAACAAAGATACGCGGATTTATTTTACTCTGTGTAATAAATAAAGGGCGCTTAGATGTCCTGTCCACGGCACGGTTCTCCCCCCGGGCCAATGCGTGAAAACGTAAAAAAAGCACAAATACTCAGGAGCACTCTCAATTATGTTTAAGAATGCATTTGCTAACCTGCAGAAGGTCGGTAAATCGCTGATGCTGCCGGTATCCGTACTGCCTATCGCAGGTATCCTGCTGGGCGTCGGTTCTGCAAACTTCAGCTGGCTGCCAGCCGTAGTTTCTCATGTGATGGCCGAAGCGGGCGGTTCTGTCTTCGGTAACATGCCACTGATCTTCGCCATCGGCGTTGCGCTTGGCTTCACCAATAACGACGGCGTATCTGCACTGGCCTCTGTAGTTGCCTACGGCATCATGGTTAAAACCATGGCTGTGGTTGCACCTCTGGTGCTGCACTTACCACCGGAAGAGATCGCTGCTAAACACCTGGCTGACACCGGTGTTCTGGGCGGTATCATCTCGGGTGCTATTGCGGCGTATATGTTTAACCGCTTCTATCGCATCAAGCTCCCTGAGTACCTGGGCTTCTTTGCAGGTAAGCGTTTTGTTCCAATCATCTCTGGTCTGGCGGCGATCTTCACGGGTGTGATCCTCTCCTTCATCTGGCCACCGATTGGTTCCGCGATCCAGACCTTCTCCCAGTGGGCTGCTTACCAGAACCCGGTACTGGCGTTCGGTATCTATGGCTTCATCGAGCGTTGCCTGGTGCCGTTTGGTCTGCACCATATCTGGAACGTTCCTTTCCAGATGCAGATCGGCGAGTTCACCAACGCAGCAGGTCAGGTCTTCCACGGCGATATCCCACGCTACATGGCAGGCGACCCAACTGCAGGCAAACTGTCTGGCGGCTTCCTGTTCAAAATGTACGGCCTGCCGGCTGCTGCGATTGCAATCTGGCACTCTGCTAAACCAGAGAACCGTGCAAAAGTGGGCGGTATCATGATCTCCGCAGCGCTGACCTCGTTCCTGACCGGTATCACCGAGCCGATCGAGTTCTCCTTCATGTTCGTTGCGCCGATCCTGTACGTTATCCACGCGATTCTGGCTGGCCTGGCGTTCCCAATCTGTATCCTGCTGGGTATGCGTGACGGGACTTCCTTCTCGCACGGTCTGATCGACTTTATCGTTCTGTCAGGTAACAGCAGCAAGCTGTGGCTGTTCCCAATCGTGGGTGCGTGCTACGCGGTTGCGTACTACACCATCTTCCGCGTGCTGATCAAAGCACTGGACCTGAAAACTCCGGGTCGTGAAGATGCATCTGACGACGTTAAAGCGGGCGCGACCAGCGAAATGGCTCCGGCACTGGTTGCAGCGTTCGGTGGTAAAGAGAACATCACTAACCTGGACGCGTGTATTACTCGTCTGCGTGTGAGCGTTGCTGATATCGCGAAAGTTGACCAGCCGGGTCTGAAAAAACTGGGCGCAGCTGGCGTAGTTGTTGCAGGTTCCGGTGTACAGGCTATCTTCGGTACTAAATCCGATAACCTGAAAACCGAAATGGATGAGTACATCCGCAGCAACTAAGTTGTGACCTGGGGAGACTAAGGCAGCCGAATGGCTGCCTTTTTTATATCTATGGTTTGTGAAATGCCGGGTGGCGGCTGCGCCTTACCCGGCCTACAAAAGCCCAGACCGTAGGCCGGGTAAGCGTAGCGCCACCCGGCACAAAAAAGGGAGCCATTTGGCTCCCTTAGACGTCTGATGATTTATCAGAACTGATAGCTGGCGGTCACGCTCACGTTGCGTGGTTCGCCATACACGATTTCGCCTTCAACGTTGGTGTCGTAAGTCTTATCGAAGAGGTTGTTCAGATTGCCCTGCAGGGAGAAGTTCTTCGTCACCTGATAACGGGTGAAGAGATCTACCAGCGCGTAGCTGCCCTGCGATGCGCGCCAGGTGCCGTAAGGCGTGTCCTGGTAGGTGTAGACGCTGTTTTGCCAGTTAACGCCGCCACCGACGGTCAGCTCAGGCATGGCAGGCAGACGGTAGCTGGTAAACAGTTTTACGGTAGTACGCGGCAGCTGCGGGTTCACCGCCTTGCCTTCGTTATCTTCGGCAACGTAACGCGTTGCACCGAAGGTCATCTGCCAGTTATCCGTCAGCGCGCCGTTGATTTCAAACTCAACGCCTTTACTCACGGTACCGTCTACGCTCTCGTAAGCCGTATCTGTGGACCCCTGAATCGTCCGGCCGGTGCTTTGTCCCAGGTTATCCTGCTCAATGCGGAACACGGAGAGGGTGGTGGTCAGACGGCTGTTCATCCAGTCGGATTTAAGGCCCGCTTCATAGTTATTCCCGGTGATCGGATCAAGATATTTGCCCGAGCTGTCGCGGTAGTTCTGCGGCTGGAAGATAGAGGTATAGCTGGCATAGGCAGACCAGTTGTCATTGATGTCGTAAACCAGACCCGCGTACGGCGTGGTGTGGTTTTTCTCCATGCCGTAGGTCAGGGTGTCAACACTCCAGTTGGTATAACGGGCGCCAAGGATTAAATGCAAAGGATCGGCCAGTGAAATGCGCGTCGCGGCGTACAGCGATTTCATATTGGTGGTGTCATCCTGAGCCAGCGACTGCGATCCCCAGTTGGTTTCCGGGAAGTTACCGTTATAGTCGTAGAAGCTGCCGAACTCATCCGGATAGACGTTGGCCCATGAGTTGGTGTAACGGTTGGTCTGACGACTAAAGCTGCCGCCAATCATCATGGTGTGCTGGCGGCCCAGCAGCTCGTAACCCCCGTCAGCAAACAGATCCACCGCATCGACTTTACGCTTACCGCTGTTCCAGCCGGTGCCGCCAATATAATCATAGCCCGGACCATAGTTCGCATAGGGGCCTTCCAGCATGCCGGTGCTCTTATTCACAAAGGCATCGATGTACATCGCTTTGCTGTCGAATTTCGCTTCGGTATGGGTAGCATTCAGGGTGGCCTGCCAGTCGTCGGCAAAGCGCTGCTTCAGGGTGAAGAAGACCTTATTGAACTCTTTGTCGTTGTAAGCCCAGTCGGGTGAGGTGCTGTGCGCGCGATCGTAATGTTTGGTGCTGCCATCGGTGTTCCAGCGCGGCAACCCACCCCACGTCTGGTTGTTGATGTCGATACGCTGGTATTCGTAGCCCGCGGACAACGAAGTGCTGGTGCCCAGATCGGCGTCCAGAATCCCGGAGAAGAAGGTCCGCTTCTGATTGTAATTGTCGAGCCAGGAGTCGCTGTCCTGATAACCCGCCACGATGCGGCTGCGCACATTGCCGTCTTCGGTTAGCGGACTTTGCATGTCCATCACGTAGCGTTGTTTGTTCCAGCTACCGTATTCCGCCGACAGGTTGGCCTTGAACTCGCGGCTGGTGGCATGCTTACGCACCATATTGATCGCCGCAGACGGGTTGCCTGTCCCGGTCATCAGACCGTTAGCGCCGCGCACGACTTCAACCCGCTCAAACAGCGCGGTGTCAGACTGAGAATCACCCAGATTCCAGCGCGACTCAAAGTAGGTTGGGATGCCATCAACCATGTAGTTGTCGATTTCAAAACCGCGGGAGTAGAAATTGCTGCGATCGGAGTCAGTGGTGCTTTTGCTGATCCCCATCGTGCTGTCCATCACGTCGCCCAGGGTCTGCAGCTGTTGGTCTTCCATGCGTTGTTCGCTGACGATCGTGACCGACTGCGGAATGTCACGCTGGATCATCTGCATTTTGGTGCCCACGGTCGTGGTTTTTACGCTGTAGTCCTGGCTTTCATCAGCGGCGTCCGGCTGCGATGAACCATCAACAATCACCGTCTCTTCGGTCGGGGCGGCGAAGCTGGCGACGGGTGTTAATGCGAAAGCAATACAGGCTGCGAGCAGCGAGGGTTTAGTGACAGGCTGGCGTTGCCCGTCCCTGGTATAATTCATGAAAGACATCAACAAACCTTTCTGAGTGAAGTGTGAATGTTATGCCCCAGTTCCGTAAGCACAGTCTGAGGTCGTTTTCTATGTATAAAATGCGCATGTAAATGCAAATGCGAAATATACGCATTGTGATTAAGCCTGTAAACAAGGGTTTCAGCCGTATATGAAATTATGTTTTAAGATTTCAGGGCAGGGCGCGGTGAACGGCTGCGTATAAATTGCGCTATAAGGAAGGAATTCGAGGGATAAGGTTGAAAGAACTGGAGAAAGTCGCTCATACTCTTGAGTCGTATCACATAATAATGCGCCTGCACCGAGCGTGTTGTCTCCGGGCACGTCGCCAGATTAATGAATAAGGAAAACCTCATGGCTGAAGAAACCATTTTCAGTAAAATTATCCGCCGCGAGATCCCGGCGGATATCGTCTATCAGGATGAACTGGTTACCGCTTTCCGCGACATCTCTCCGCAGGCACCGACCCACATCCTTATTATTCCTAATATTCTGATTCCGACGGTAAATGACGTGAAAACTGAGCATGAACTGGCATTAGGCCGTATGCTGACAGTAGCAGCGAAAATTGCTGAGCAGGAAGGCGTGGCCGAGGACGGTTACCGTTTGATCATGAACTGTAACCGCCACGGTGGTCAGGAAGTTTATCATATTCATATGCATCTGCTCGGCGGTCGTCCGCTGGGGCCGATGCTTGCGCATAAAGGTCTTTAAGATGCCCGGTGGACGGATTGCGATGCTGTTGATGCTGGTAGTGCTGGCGGGATGTAAATCTCAGCCCGCCATCCCCGTCAATGATGAGCAAACATTAGTGATGGAGTCTTCTGTGCTGGCGGCGGGCATTACCGCTGAAAAACCGTCGCTGACCATCAGCGAAATTCAGCCGTCTGCCTCCTCCACGCTGTTTAATGAAAGACAAGAGTCCGTTACCGTCCATTACCGTTTTTTCTGGTATGACGCCAGAGGCCTGGAAATGCACCCGCTTGAGGCGCCGCGCAGCGTGACTATTCCGGCGAATTCGTCGGTTACGCTCTACGGCAGCGCCAACTATCTGGGTGCCCATAAGGTCAGACTTTATCTCTATCTCTAAGGGGTGATCCTTGATTAAAAATTTCAGTCGTTACGCGCTGGTCACGGCTTTTGCACTGTTCCTTTCGGGATGTATCAACCGTACCGAGCAGCCGCCTGCACCGGTCGAAGAGGTGAAACCTGGCGCACAACAGCCGGTCCAGCCTACACAGCCGGTGCCAACCGTGCCTACCGTGCCGTCCGTACCTGAGCAGCCAGGTCCGATCGAGCATCAGGAAGAAACGGCGCAGCCTGCGCCACGTGAACGTCATTACGACTGGAACGGCGCGATGCAGCCGATGGTCGCTAAGATGTTGCAGGCCCAGGGCGTCACCGCGGGCAGCGTGCTGCTGGTGGACAGCGTCAACAACCGTACCAACGGCAGTCTGAACGCCGGGGAAGCCACTGAAACGCTGCGCAACGCGCTGGCGAACAACGGCAAATTTACCCTGGTGTCGGCGCAGCAGCTGGCGGTGGCCAAACAGCAGTTAGGCCTTTCTCCGCAGGACAGCCTGGGCTCGCGCAGTAAAGCTATCGGCATTGCCCGCAACGTAGGGGCGCAGTATGTGCTCTACTCCAGCGCGACCGGCAACGTCAACTCGCCAGCACTGCAAATGCAGCTGATGCTGGTTCAGACAGGTGAAATTATCTGGTCAGGTAAAGGTGCAGTTCAGCAACAGTAAACTGACGCGCGACACGCTGCTGTCGCGCTTTTTCCCGCAGTATCGTCTTGTCGCGCCGCAGACCCACACCGGGTTGAGCGGCGCGAGTTGCATTATTGAGCATGCCGGGCGGCGGCTGGTGCTGCGCCAGTATCACGCCGCGCTTGCTACGCCAGCGCATTTTCGCCGCCAGTACCATGCGCTACGCCATCTTCCCGCCGATATTGCTCCCCAGCCGCATTTTTACAGTCCTGGCTGGATAGCGGTCGATTATCTGCCCGGTGAGATCAAAACCAGGTTACCCGCCGCACCCGCGCTGGCTGCGATGCTGTATCATCTGCATCGACAGCCCCGATTTGGCTGGCGCATCACTCTGGCTCCGCTGCTGGAGCAGTACTGGCTGCAGGCCTCGCCCTCCCGGCGCACACCCCTATGGCTGCGATGGCATAAGCGGCTGCAAAAACGGGGGGAGCCGCGCCCGCTGCGCCTGGTGCCGCTGCATATGGACGTTCATGCGGGTAATATTGTGCATACCACGAATGGCGTCCGGCTGCTGGACTGGGAATATGCCGGCGACGGCGACGTTGCGCTGGAGCTGGCCAGCGTCTGGACAGAGAGTGACGCCGAGCGTCAGCAGCTGCTCGCCGCCTACGGCGAGATGGCACAGCTTGAAGCGTCCCGGCTGCAACCTCAGGTGAAACGCTGGCGCCCCTGGGTGCTGATGCTGATGGCAGGCTGGTTTGAGCTGCGCTGGCAACAATCACAAGACAAACAATTTATTGCGCTGGCCGATGAAATCTGGCGCCAGTTAGAAACAACAGAATAAGAGAGGTTCGTGTGGGTCCGGTCATGTTGGATGTGGAAGGTTATGAGCTGGATGCGGAGGAGCGCGAAATTCTGGCGCATCCGCTGGTGGGTGGCCTGATCCTGTTTACGCGCAATTATCACGATCCGGCGCAGCTACGGGAGCTGGTGCGCCAGATCCGCGAGGCTTCGCATCACCGTCTGGTGGTGGCGGTGGATCAGGAAGGCGGCCGCGTGCAGCGTTTTCGCGACGGCTTTACCCGTCTGCCTGCAGCCCAGTCGTTTGCGGCATTGCTCGGCCTGGAAGAGGGCGGCAAACTGGCGCAGGAGGCCGGCTGGCTGATGGCCAGCGAGATGATCGCCATGGACATTGATATCAGCTTCGCCCCGGTGCTGGACGTGGGCCATATCAGCGCCGCTATCGGCGAGCGTGCGTACCACGAAGATCCACAGAAAGCGCTGCAGGTGGCGACCCGCTTTATCGACGGGATGCACGAGGCCGGCATGAAAACCACCGGCAAACATTTCCCGGGCCATGGCGCAGTAACGGCGGACTCCCATAAAGAGACTCCGCGCGACCCGCGTCCGCAGGCGGAGATCCGCGCCCGGGATATGTCGATTTTCAAATCGCTCATCACCGACAACAAGCTCGACGCCATCATGCCTGCGCATGTGATCTACACCGATGTCGATCCGCGTCCGGCCAGCGGCTCGCCGCACTGGCTGAAAACCGTCCTGCGTCAGGAGCTGGGCTTTAACGGCGTGATTTTCTCGGACGATCTGTCGATGGAAGGGGCGGCGATCATGGGCAGCTACGCAGAACGCGGTCAGGCATCGCTGGACGCGGGTTGCGATATGATCCTGGTCTGCAATAATCGGAAAGGCGCAGTGAGCGTGTTAGATAACCTGTCGCCGATCAAGGCTGAACGTGTTACACAATTGTATCATAAAGGTTCTTTTAGCCGTCAGGAGCTGCGGGATACAGCACGCTGGAAAACCGTGAATGCGCAGCTTGAAGCGCTTCATGAGCGCTGGCAAGCGCATAAAGCGGGGCAGTAACCCCTCCTGGCAAGCGTAGTGTGGCGAGGATACGATGATCATCTATTTGCACGGTTTTGATTCGAACAGTCCCGGTAATCATGAGAAAGTACTGCAGCTGCAGTTTATCGATCCGGATGTGCGGCTGATTAGCTACAGCACGCGTCATCCGAAGCATGATATGCAGCATCTGCTGAAAGAAGTGGACAAAATGCTGCAGCTGAACGTCGATGAGCGTCCGTTGATCTGCGGCGTCGGCCTCGGCGGATACTGGGCGGAGCGCATTGGCTTCCTGTGCGATATTCGCCAGGTGGTCTTCAACCCTAACCTGTTCCCGAACGAGAACATGGAAGGCAAGATCGATCGGCCGGAAGAGTACGTCGATATCGCCACCAAGTGCGTGAGCAACTTTCGCGAGAAGAACCGCGATCGCTGTCTGGTGATCCTCTCCCGCAACGACGAGGCGCTGAACAGCCCGCGCGCCGCAGAGTTGCTGCACCACTACTATGAAATTGTCTGGGATGAAGAGCAGACGCATAAGTTCAAGAATATCGCCCCCCATCTGCAGCGCATCAAAGCGTTCAAGACTTTAGGTTAATTCCTGATTTCACCCAGAGCCCGGTCACCTTAAGTGAGCCGGGCTCTCTTTTTGCTAAGCTTGTGTAAATTTCAGGCGGCAAAACTTGATGCATATCAATTTTGGTATGACCAATGCACCGAACATGTTATTCTCATGTCCGTTGAATGGTTTCAGTGCTGTAACTTGTTGTTAACTAAAGGTTATTTTCATAACTTTTAGTTAACAATTGGTTAATAATTTAGGGGGTCACGTTGACTACGCCATTGAAAAAGATAGTGATTGTGGGTGGTGGTGCCGGCGGTCTGGAACTGGCGACGCAGCTGGGGAAGAAGCTTGGGCGCGGTAAAAAAGCCAAGGTTACGCTCGTCGATCGCAATCACAGCCACCTGTGGAAACCGCTGCTGCACGAAGTGGCGACCGGTTCTCTGGACGAGGGCGTTGACGCGCTGAGCTATCTGGCGCATGCGCGCAATCACGGCTTCCAGTTCCAGCTGGGCTCGGTGATGGATATCAACCGTGAAAGCAAAACCATTACCCTGGCCGAGCTGCGCGATGAGAAGGGCGAACTGCTGGTGCCGGAGCGCAAGCTGGCGTATGACACGCTGGTGATGGCGCTGGGCAGCACCTCCAACGACTTCAACACCCCGGGCGTGAAAGAGAACTGCATCTTCCTCGACAACCCGCATCAGGCGCGTCGTTTCCATCAGGAGATGCTGAACCTGTTCCTGAAGTATTCCAATAACCTCGGCGCAAGCGGCAAGGTTAACATCGCCATCGTTGGCGGCGGCGCGACCGGCGTTGAGCTCTCTGCAGAGCTGCACAATGCGGTGAAACAGCTGCACAGCTACGGCTATAAAGGGCTCACTAACGAGGCGTTGAACGTCACCCTGGTGGAAGCAGGCGAGCGTATTCTGCCTGCGCTGCCGCCGCGTATCTCTGGTGCAGCCCACAGCGAGCTGACCAAGATGGGCGTGCGCGTGCTGACCCAAACCATGGTGACCAGCGCCGATGAGCATGGCCTGAATACCAAAGATGGCGAACACATTAAAGCCGATCTGATGGTCTGGGCGGCGGGCATCAAAGCGCCTGATTTCATGAAAGAGATTGGCGGTCTGGAAACCAACCGCATTAATCAGCTGGTGGTGGAGCCGACGTTGCAAACCACCCGCGACCCGGACATTTACGCTATTGGCGACTGTGCCTCCTGTGCTCGCCCGGAAGGCGGTTTCGTGCCACCGCGCGCTCAGGCCGCTCACCAGATGGCCAGCCTGGCGCTGCATAACATTCTGGCGCAGTCAAAAGGCAAAACCCTGAAGAACTACGTCTATAAAGACCACGGTTCCCTGGTGTCGCTCTCTAACTTCTCCACCGTCGGCAGCCTGATGGGTAACCTGATGCGCGGCTCGATGATGGTAGAAGGGCGCATCGCGCGCTTCGTCTACATCTCGCTTTACCGTATGCACCAGGTTGCGCTGCACGGTTACTTCAAAACCGGGCTGATGATGCTGGTGGGCAGCATCAACCGCGTGATCCGACCGCGACTGAAACTGCACTAAATCCCTTGCCCCTCCGCACTGGCCGGAGGGGCTTTTTTAGCATATCACACTGCGAATTACCCCTCACAGGCCTAAGAGTTCTCCTAATCACGCTGTTTTCCCGCTTCTTCCCACATTTTTGCTCCCTTATCTGATTTGCTAATGACCCGCTTTGGTTGCAGAATTGTTACCAATAGCAATAAAAAGGAGGTTGTCCCATGAATAAATCCATGGTGGCAGGTATAGGGATTGGCGTGGTTGCCGCGTTAGGCGTGGCGGCAGTTGCCAGTCTTAATGTCTTTGAACGTGGCCCACAATATGCGCAGGTCGTTTCGGCAACACCGATTAAAGAGACGGTAAAAACCCCGCGCCAGGAGTGCCGCAACGTGACGGTGACGCATCGTCGTCCGGTGCAGGATGAAAACCGCATTGCCGGTTCCGTGCTGGGTGCGGTGGCGGGCGGCGTGATTGGTCACCAGTTTGGTGGCGGACGCGGTAAAGATGTCGCAACGGTCGTGGGCGCGCTTGGCGGCGGTTATGCCGGCAACCAGGCTCAGGGAGCCCTGCAGGAGCGCGACACCTACACCACGACGCAGCAGCGTTGTAAGACGGTGTATGACAAATCAGAAAAGATGCTCGGCTACGATGTAACCTACAAAATTGGCGATCAGCAGGGCAAGATCCGCATGGATAAAGATCCCGGCACGCAAATTCCGCTTAACGGTGATGGTCAGCTGGTACTGAATAACAAAGCATAAAAAAATCTGTTCTCTGCATTTAGCTCCCCATTCGCTCAGGCTGGGGAGCTTTTTTTGTCCATAAAAAAGACCTTAACGCCTGCGGGAATTGCCGCGGCAATAAGGCCTTTCTTAGGGATACAGCAGGGTACCAGTGGTTACAGGTCAAATTCGTGATACTGGCGCAGCAACATAAATCCTGTTATCAGTACGGAAAGAAAAGCAAATAAAACTGACCCACCACATAAGACCCAGAGACCGAATAACAATGTAATGACTATTAACACCTTAAAAAATGGTAATAGCAAAATCATTTTATTCTCCTTCTGAATGTGAATAGCCAGAACAGCTCCGTTATGACCCATGCGCCTAATCATTAGCACATCAATAATCACCCGTTAAGGATAGCAAGCGGCAGAGATACGGTGATAGATTTTACCTATCTTTAAACGGATTTGTCTGAAAGCGGGGCAGGAACAGGGCGGCAGGCCGCCCTGCGGATCAGGCTTTCAGGAGTTCAGGCCACAGGCGCAGAGTGATCTGCGTGATGGTCTGGAGTTTTTCCAGGCTGGCACCTTCCCGGGCGCTGATGGACATCCCCTGCAATATGCAGCTCAGATACTGGGCCAGTTTGTGCGGATCGCAGTGGGCGGGGATCTCGTCGCGCTGCTGGCGCTGCTGTAAAAATCGGCACAGCGTCTCTTCCTGCATCGCGTGGCGAGACTTGACCGTATGGGCAATCTCTTCTGACGACGCCGCCAGCGTCGCTGACGTGTTAATCATAAAACAGCCCGCGGGCGTATCTTTGCTGGTAAAGCAGGTCGCCACCGCGGTGAAGTAGTCCCTCAGGGCGTCTTCGACACGCTTTTCTTCGCAGAATAGCTGTGCTTCATGGCGAGCGGCGAAACGGCTGATATAGCGATCGAGCACCGCACGGAACAGCCCCTCTTTATTGGTAAATTCTGCATACAGCGTAGGTGCTTTGGCTCCCGTCGCTGCGACGAGGTCGGCCAGCGATGTTGCTTCATACCCATGCTGCCAGAACAGCGTCATGGCCTTATCCAGCGCCGCTTCCCTGTCGAACACTTTTGGTCGGCCACGGCTTTTCTTCGCGCAACTCGTGTCATCGGTTGTCATGAGCCGTTGTACCTCAGTTGGTTTGTTGAATGACCATTATAAAAATAATCCCTTCTTGCAGCCAGCGCTGAATTCATAAAATTAATTTCATCATATCAATATGAATTTAAACGCTTTTAATTTTATTTTAACGATCGTTATAAAAATAATTTGACCGTGATGCAGATCACATTTATCATTTAGTTATCGATCGTTAAGTTAATGCTTGCGACCTCCCCAACACTTGCATAAGGTTCATAACATGAAAAACGTAAAAACACTGATCGCCGCTGCCGTACTAAGCTCACTCTCTTTTGCCAGCTTCGCCGCTGTGCAGGTGCAGTCTACCCCTGCAGATCAACAAAAAGTGGGTACCATCTCCGCTAACGCCGGGACTAACCTGGGCTCACTGGAAAGCCAGTTAGCACAAAAAGCGGATGAAATGGGTGCTAAATCTTACCGTATCACCTCCGTTACCGGCCCGAACAACCTGCACGGTACTGCGGTGATCTACAAATAAGCATGGCTTAACCCTCATTAATGCCACTGCGAAAAAAAACGCCCTGCAAATGCAGGGCGTTTTTTTATAGCGCCTGAGTTTCCGGATGTCGGGTCACATCCACCGGCATCCCCGATCGCGCTTCCATCGCACGCTCCATCACCCTTTCGTCTGAGCTGGCTTTGAAACCCTGCTGGGCGGCATTCAACACAATTGGCAGGGTCTGCGGATCGTCATTCAGCTGCTTCGACAGCGGTTGATGCACCTCCACCAGCCGCACGCCGCCAGGCTCTTCTGACACCTTGATCGGCGTATTCATGATATTCACTTTTGTGCCAGGCTGGATGACGCGGAAAAGCGTCTCGATGTCATTATCCCGCAGGCGAATGCAGCCAGAACTCACGCGCATGCCAATACCGAAATCGGCGTTGGTACCGTGCAGCAGATAGACACCACCGTAGGCCGCAAGGCGGATCGCATGATGCCCCATTGGGTTTTCCGGCCCGGCAGGCACGACCGCAGGCAGATCGATGCCCTGGGCTTTATAGCGGGCGCGGATATTAGCGGTCGGGGTCCAGGTGGGGTTGGCGCGTTTGTCCGACACCGTGGTCACCATGGTTGGCGTCAGGGTATCGCCCCCCAGTTGGCCAATGCCGATCGGGTAGACCGTAACCTCATTTTTACCCGGCGGGTAATAGTAGAGACGCAGTTCGGCAAGGTTAATCACAATACCTTCCCGTGGCGCATCGGGGAGCAAGGTCTGCAGCGGGATGGTCAGCACACTGCCCGCGCGGGGTACATAAGGGTCCACGCCGGGGTTAGCCTGCAGCAGCGCCAGAAAGCCGACGTTATATTTTTTGGCAATCGCTTCCAGCGAGCCGCCGTCATTTTCCACCACATGAAAGCGGTTCTCGCCCACAAGACGGCTACCCGCCGGGGGCAGGGGCCAGGTATTGGCCTGTGCGGGCAGGGCAAGCGCCAGGGTCGAGAGCAGCGCAACTACCGATATCCAACGGGTAAAACGCGAAGTCGTCATCATCACCAGAATCCATAGCAATAAAGATTATTAATATTTGAAAGTTAATTGATAATTATGGCGAATGGACGTGTCGGGAAATCCAGGCGGATTGCAAAGAGTTGTAAATTGCACGGGGAAATGAGGCCGGGCGATGGCAGGATCGCCCGGCAAGGGGTCAGGCGACGGCGTTCTCTTCCAGCTGGCGCATAAAGTTGCGCACCCACTCCATGCGGATTTTTCGTTCCGCCAAATCCTGAGTGAATTTCAGACGCGTCGGGCCGTCCAGGCGGTAGTGCTGAGGCTGCTTCTGCAGCAGGCCAATCAGCCACATCGGGTCGACATGGTTCTTCTCGGCAAACTCAATCATGCCGCCTTTGTCATTCCCCTCCAGCTTGCGGATCCCCAGCTTCTGCGCCTGCTGGCGTAAGCGGGCGATATCCAGCAGGTTGCGCGCCGCATCCGGCAATAAACCAAAGCGGTCAATCAGCTCCACTTTGATTTCATCCAGACTGGCTTCGTCTTTGGCGCTGGCAATGCGTTTATAGAACGACAGACGGGTATTCACGTCCGGGATAAAGTCATCCGGCAGCAGGGCCGGCATCCGCAGTTCCACCTCCGTTTGCTGGCTGGTGAGATCTTCCAGCGACGGCTCGCGCCCTGCCTTCAGGGCATCGACGGCGTTTTCCAGCAGCTCCATATACAGCTGGAACCCGATGGTCTCCATCGATCCGCTCTGATCTTCACCCAGCAGCTCGCCCGCGCCGCGGATCTCGAGGTCGTGGGTCGCCAGCGCAAAACCGGCACCCAGATCTTCCAGCGAGGCGATGGCTTCGAGACGTTTTTGCGCATCGGTGGTCATCGCTTTCGGATGTGGGGTCATCAGCCAGGCATAGGCCTGATGGTGGGAACGCCCGACGCGACCGCGCAGCTGGTGAAGCTGGGCCAGGCCGAAGTGATCCGCCCGCTCAATAATAATGGTATTGGCGGTCGGAATATCGATCCCGGTTTCGATGATGGTGGTGCAGACCAGGACGTTAAACCGCTGGTGGTGGAAGTCGTTCATTACCCGTTCCAGCTCGCGCTCGCGCATCTGCCCGTGGCCGATGGCGATCCGCGCCTCGGGCACCAGCTCCGCCAGCCGGTCGGCCGCTTTCTGAATATTCTCCACGTCGTTGTAGAGATAATAGACCTGGCCGCCGCGCAGGACTTCACGCAGGATCGCCTCGCGCACCACCAGGTTATCGTATTCACGGACAAAGGTTTTCACCGCCAGACGACGGGCCGGTGGGGTAGCGATAATCGACAGATCGCGCATGCCGCTCATCGCCATGTTCAATGTGCGCGGAATAGGCGTGGCGGTGAGGGTCAGGATATCGACATCGGCGCGCATCGCTTTAATCCGCTCTTTGTGGCGCACGCCAAAACGGTGCTCTTCGTCAACGATCAACAGCCCCAGGTCTTTCCACTTCACGTCGCTCTGCAGCAGCTTGTGGGTGCCGATCAGAATGTCGATTTTGCCCTCGCTGGCCTGCTCGAGGATCTGCGCCTGCTCTTTGGCGCTGCGGAAACGGGACAGCATCTCAATGCGCACCGGCCAGTTGGCAAAGCGGTCGCGGAAGTTATCGTAATGCTGCTGGGCCAGCAGGGTCGTCGGTACCAGCACCGCCACCTGCTTGTTGTTCTCGACCGCGAGGAAGGTGGCGCGCATCGCCACTTCGGTTTTCCCGAAGCCCACGTCGCCGCATACCAGCCGGTCCATCGCCAGCGGCTGACACATGTCGCTGAGCACGGCATTGATCGCCTGGGCCTGGTCCGGGGTGGTTTCGAACGGGAAGCTGTCACAGAAGAGCTGATACTGCTCTTTGTCGTGCTTAAAGGCGTAGCCGGACTTGGCCGCGCGCTGGGCGTAGATATCCAGCAGCTCTGCCGCCACGTCGCGCACTTTCTCCGCCGCTTTCTGCCGCGCCCGCGCCCAGGCGTCACCGCCGAGCTTATGCAGAGGCGCATTCTCTTCCGCGCCGCCCGCGTAGCGGCTAATCAGATGCAGGGAGGAGACCGGCACATAGAGTTTGGCGTCGTTGGCATACATCAGCATCAGGTACTCGCCCTTGATGCCGCCGGCCTCGAGGGTAGTCATTCCTGCGTATCGGCCCACGCCGTGTTCGAGATGGACAATCGGCTGGCCGGGGTGCAGCTCCGCCAGGTTGCGGATCAGCGTGTCCGGGTTGATGGTGCGGCGGCTGTCCTGACGACGGCGCGCCACGCGCTCACCCAGCAGATCGCTTTCGCAGATCAGCGCCAGGTTATTGAGCGTATCAATAAAGCCGTGCTCGGCGGCACCTATCATCAGATAGCGCCCGGTGCCGCTGGCCTCGTCCAGACGCAGGATGCGCTTCGGCGCCACTTTGATGCGGCTGAGCAGCTCGCCCAGCGCCTCGCGGCGGCCTTCGCTTTCGACCGAGAAGATCACCGGGCCGGTAAAGGCTTCGAGGAATTTACGCAGGTTATCCAGCGGGGATTTATTCTGCGCCTGCACGGCGAGGTCCGGCAGCGGCTGATACGCCAGATTGGTGTTGGCGGCTTTGTCCGGCAGGTTTTCGGTTTTGAGCTGCATACGCGGCCAGCGTTTCAGCTCGCTGAACAGCTCGTCGGTGCGCAGCCACAGCAGCTCAGGCTCCAGCAGCGGGCGCATCGGATCCACACCGCGATTCTCAAAGCGGGCGCGGGTTTCGCTCTCAAAACGGTTGGCGCTGGCCTCGAGATCGCCGGTATTCAGCACCAGGGTGTTGGCCGGGAAGTAGCTGAACAGGGCGGGCAGCGGCTCGCTGAAGAACAGCGGCTGCCAGTATTCGATCCCCGTTGGCAGGGTGCCTTTGCTCACCTGCTGGTAGATATGTTCGGCGTCGCGCTTGACCTCAAACTTATCGCGCCACTGGCTGCGGAACAGCTCTATGGCGGTTTTGTCGGTCGGGAATTCGTGCGCTGGCAGCAGGTTGATGGCCTCCACTTCCTCCAGCGTGCGCTGGGTGTCGGCGTCAAACAGGCGCAGGCTGTCGATTTCGTCATCGAAGAAATCCAGGCGATACGGCAGCGCGCTGCCCATCGGGAAGAGATCGAGCAGGGCGCCGCGGGTGGCGTACTCCCCATGCTCCATCACCTGATCCACGTGGCGATAGCCCGCGCTGTCGAGCTGGACGCGCAGGGCATCCCGCGACAGGCGCTGGCCCTTTTTCATCACCAGCGCATGCCCGTGCAGATAGCTGTGCGGGCAGACGCGCTGCATCAGGGTATTCACCGGCACAATCAGCACGCCGCGCTGCATGGTGGGTAGCTGATAGAGCGTGGAGAGGCGCGAGGAGATAATCTCCTGGTGCGGGGAGAAGCTGTCGTAGGGCAGGGTCTCCCAGTCGGCAAGGCTGGTGACCAGCTGATCGGTAAACTGGCGGATCTCATCATGCAGGCGCAGGGCGTTTTGCATGTCCGGCGCGACCAGCACCACCGGCCCCTGATGGCGCTCTGCAATTTCCGCAACCAGCGTGGCGCAGGCTGCCCCGGTCAGTTCACCCAACTGGCGTTGGTCGCCCGCTTTGCCGGGCAGGGAAAAACGATATTGTTCAGGCATGGCTTTGTCAGGATCTCTTCGTGGGCATATCACTGATACGCAATGTCTTTATTATCCTTGATCGTTTTACATTAGCAAACCGTAACCGCACACAGCGTGAAGAGGCCCCCGCAGGGGCGCTAGCGCGTGGCCTGAACCGGCGTCAGGCGGGCAGGCGGCGTAAAGAAGAAATCCCCGGTCAGCGCAGTGGATAGCTTACGCGCCCCCAACCCCACCAGGGTGCAGACCAGCAGGCTGACAAAGGGATACAACAGCACCAGCGTCAGCTCTGCCCACACCGGCCAGGTTCCGCTGTTCAGCTGGTGGATCATAACCAGGCTGACCCCCTCGATCAGAATGCGGTGGGTGGTATAGATGGCAATGGTGTTCGAGCCAACCACGTTGAGCAGGTTGTCAGGCCCAACGGTGAAGCGCTGCTCAAGGCGATAGAACAGGGCCATGATCAGCAGGATAGACAGCAGCGACAGCGGCAGGGGAACGCCCACAAACCACAGCACGACGGAGACCATCCCGAACGCCGCTACCGCCAGCGCGTCACGGCGCCATACCCGGGCCTGCATCCACGCCATCAGCTGCACCCCGTACCAGGCCCCGAGGCTGTAATAGATCATATTGCGCACCACGCTGTTTATCCCCCACCACGGCAGCGGCAGGAAGTTGATCGCGATGCTGACCAGCGCCAGCAGCCCGATAAGCGGCAGCTTCCAGCGGCTCAGCAGTTTGCAGAGGGTGAAATAGACCACCAGGGCGTAGAGATACCACAGGCTGGTGCTGGCGGTAAGCATCCCGGTGATAAAGCCGCTCAGCGAGTCGGCATAGGCGGCGTTCGACGCGGTATTAAGATCCCGCTCCGGTGCCAGCCAGGCATTGAGATGCGTCAGCGCCTGCCACTGCAATATGCCCCACAGCGCCAGCACCCAGATAATGCTCCAGAGCCGTTTGTCGAGGCAGGTTTTCCAGTCCACCTCATCAATATAGCGCCGCACCAGATACCCCGAAATAAAGAAGAACACCGGCATGCGGAAGGGGGCGAGATAAAGATTGAACGTCACCCAGCATTTGGCGAGCAGCACCGAAAGCGGAGCGTGCAGCGCCTCAAGATGGGGATAAAAGGTGATCACCGAGTGGTAAATTACCACCAGGCAGATACACAGCCCTTTTATCTGGTTAATCCATAGTGCTTTTTGTTTCATCGCTTACCGGGTCCTGTTGTTATCGTCATCGAAAGGGGTAAGTGTGTTGAGCGGCTGGCGGGTTGTAACGGGTAAGAGTCTGTAAGCGGACGATTTTCAGAAAAACTGCAAAGCGCGCGATGATGGAGGAGAGGGCCAGGCAGCGGTTACTGCCTTGATTTGACCTGATTTTTCGGACAATTGATTAGCAAAGCTTCGGGTATCAGTCATTTACCCTTAGCGGATTCGCTTATATACTCGTGGGTCTGCTACCAGCAAACAGACGGATTTCATGTACCAACCTGTCGCACTATTCATAGGCTTACGTTATATGCGTGGGCGCGCCGCGGACCGTTTCGGTCGCTTTGTCTCCTGGCTTTCAACCATTGGCATTACGCTTGGCGTGATGGCGCTGGTGACGGTTCTCTCCGTCATGAACGGCTTCGAGCGCGAGCTGCAAAATAACATTCTGGGGCTGATGCCGCAGGCCATTCTTTCCTCCAGCAACGGGTCGGTCAATCCGCAGCAGCTGCCAGAAAGCGCCGTTAAGCTGCAGGGCGTGAGCCGCGTGGCACCAATCACCTCCGGTGACGTGGTGCTGCAGAGCGCACGCAGCGTGGCGGTCGGGGTAATGCTCGGTATCGACCCGGCGCAAAAAGACCCTCTCACGCCGTATCTGGTCAACGTCAAACAGAGCGATCTGGCCGCCGGCCAGTACAACGTCATTCTCGGCGAACAGCTTGCTGGCCAGCTCGGCGTCAACCGCGGCGATCAGCTGCGGGTGATGGTTCCTTCCGCCAGCCAGTTCACCCCGATGGGGCGTCTGCCAAGCCAGCGCCTGTTTAACGTCATCGGCACCTTCGCCGCTAATAGCGAAGTGGACGGCTACCAGATGCTGGTCAATATCCAGGACGCGTCGCGCCTGATGCGCTACCCGGCCGGAAATATCACCGGCTGGCGTCTGTGGCTCAACGAGCCGCTGAAAGTCGATGTTCTGAGCCAGCAGACCCTGCCGGAAGGCACCAAATGGCAGGACTGGCGCGAACGTAAGGGCGAGCTGTTCCAGGCCGTGCGCATGGAAAAGAACATGATGGGCCTGCTGCTGAGCCTGATTGTGGCGGTCGCCGCGTTTAACATTATTACCTCGCTTGGCCTGATGGTGATGGAGAAGCAGGGCGAAGTGGCGATCCTGCAAACCCAGGGCCTCACGCCGCGGCAGATCATGGCGGTGTTTATGGTCCAGGGTGCCAGCGCCGGGATTGTCGGTGCGCTGCTGGGGGCGGTACTCGGTACCCTGCTCGCCAGCCAGCTGAACAATCTGATGCCGATCATCGGCGCGCTGCTCGACGGCGCGGCGCTGCCGGTGGCCATTGAGCCGCTGCAGGTTGTAGGTATCGCCCTGGTGGCGATGGTCATTGCCTTACTCTCCACGCTTTATCCTTCATGGCGCGCTGCCGCCACCCAACCCGCTGAGGCTTTACGTTATGAATAAGATCCTGTTGCAATGCGACAACCTGTGCAAACGCTATCAGGAAGGCACGGTGCAGACGGACGTCCTGCACAATGTCAGCTTCAACGTCGGGGAAGGGGAGATGATGGCGATCGTCGGCACCTCCGGTTCCGGGAAAAGTACCTTACTGCACCTGCTCGGCGGGCTGGATACCCCGACCTCCGGCGATGTGGTTTTCTCCGGCACGCCGCTGAGTTCAATGTCATCGAGCGCCAAAGCCGATCTGCGTAACCGCGAGCTGGGATTTATTTATCAGTTCCACCACCTGCTGCCGGACTTTACGGCGCTGGAAAACGTGGCGATGCCGCTGCTGATTGGCAAAAAGAAACCGGCTGAAATCAACGCCCGCGCCAGCGATATGCTGAAAGCGGTCGGCCTTGGCCATCGCGGCAATCATCGTCCGTCTGAACTCTCCGGCGGCGAACGCCAGCGTGTGGCGATTGCCCGTGCGCTGGTCAACAACCCGCGCCTGGTGCTGGCGGATGAGCCGACCGGTAACCTCGACGCCCGCAACGCCGACAGCATCTTCCAGCTCATCGGGGAGCTGAACGCCTCCCAGGGCACCGCGTTTCTGGTGGTGACCCACGACCTGCAGCTGGCAAAACGCATGTCCCGCCAGCTGGAGATGCGTGATGGTCACCTGAATACCGAGCTGACGCTGATGGGAGCGGATTGATGGCTTCACCGTTATCGTTACTCATCGGCCTGCGTTTTAGCCGGGGTCGTCGTCGCGGCGGCATGGTGTCGCTGATCTCTGTTATCTCCACCATCGGCATTGCGCTGGGGGTGGCGGTGCTGATCGTCGGTCTCAGCGCCATGAACGGCTTCGAGCGTGAGCTGAACAACCGTATTCTGGCGGTGGTGCCGCACGGTGAAATTGAGCCGGTCAACCAGCCGTGGAATAACTGGAACGACGCCCTGAACAAGGTGGAAAAGGTGCAAGGCATTGCCGCTGCCGCGCCGTACATCAACTTTACCGGGCTGGTGGAGAGCGGGGCAAACCTGCGCGCCATCCAGGTGAAAGGGGTTAACCCGCGTCAGGAAGAGAAACTCAGCGCGCTGCCGCAGTTTATCCAGAAGGATGCCTGGGCCAACTTTAAAGCGGGCGATCAGCAGATTATTATCGGCAAGGGCGTGGCCGATGCGCTGAAGGTGAAGCAGGGCGACTGGGTGTCAATCATGATCCCGAATGCCAGCGCCGATCATAAGCTCCAGCAGCCGAAGCGGGTGCGTCTGCACGTGACCGGTATTCTGCAGCTCAGCGGCCAGCTGGATCACAGCTTTGCCATGGTACCGCTGGAAGATGCGCGCCAGTATCTCGATATGGGCAGCAGCGTCACCGGGATCGCCATCAAGGTTAACGACGTCTTTAACGCCAACAAGCTGGTGCGCGACGCCGGGGAAGTGACCAACAGCTATGTCTACATCAAGAGCTGGATCGGCACTTACGGCTATATGTATCGTGATATCCAGATGATCCGCGCCATCATGTACCTGGCGATGGTGCTGGTAATCGGCGTGGCCTGCTTCAACATCGTCTCCACCCTGGTGATGGCGGTGAAAGACAAGAGCGGCGACATCGCGGTGCTGCGTACCCTCGGGGCTAAAGACGGTCTTATTCGTGCCATTTTCGTCTGGTATGGTCTGCTGGCGGGGCTGTTTGGCAGCCTTTGCGGCGTGGTCATCGGCGTGGTGGTTTCGCTACAGCTGACGCCGATTATCAACGGTCTTGAGGCCCTTATTGGCCATCAGTTCCTGTCGGGCGATATCTATTTTATTGACTTCCTGCCGTCTGAACTGCACTGGCTGGACGTTTTTTATGTGCTGGTTACAGCACTTTTACTGAGTCTGCTGGCAAGCTGGTATCCGGCGCGTCGCGCAAGCCGAATTGATCCGGCGAGGGTGCTAAGTGGCCAGTAATTACGTCATGATCCGGTGAGCGTTGCCGCCGGATCAAAAGAGGAATGCGTTATGTATTATGGATTTGATATTGGCGGCACCAAAATTGCGCTCGGCGTATTTGATACCAACCTGAAATTGCAGTGGGAAACCCGGGTTCCCACCCCGCGCGAAAGCTACGATGAATTCTTAACCGCTATTGCCGCGCTGGTGGCCCAGGCCGATGACCGCTTCGGCGTGAAGGGCTCGGTGGGCATTGGCATTCCGGGGATGCCGGAAACCGACGACGGCACGCTGTATGCCGCCAACGTCCCTGCCGCCAGCGGTAGGCCGCTGCGCGCCGACCTGACCAGACTCCTCGAGCGCGACGTGCGCCTCGACAACGACGCCAACTGTTTTGCCCTTTCCGAAGCCTGGGATGATGAGTTCCAGCAGTATCCGCTGGTGATGGGGTTGATCCTCGGCACCGGCGTGGGCGGCGGGATCGTCGTTGACGGGAAACCCGTCACCGGACGCAGCTATATCACCGGCGAGTTCGGCCATATTCGCCTGCCGGTGGATGCGCTGGAGGTGGTCGGGCGTGATTTCCCGCTGATCCGCTGTGGCTGCGGCCAGCACGGCTGTATCGAGAATTACCTCTCGGGGGGCGGATTTGCGTGGCTGTATGAACACTTCTATCATCAAAAACGACAGGCGCCAGAAATCATTACGCTGTGGGAGCAGGGTGATGAACAGGCCATTGAGCACGTGGAGCGCTATCTCGATCTGCTTGCCGTGTGTCTGGGCAACATCCTGACCATTGTCGATCCTGACCTGCTGGTGATCGGCGGAGGATTATCAAACTTTACGGCCATCGCCGAGCGGTTATCCGGTCGGTTGCCGCGTCATCTGTTGCCGGTCGCCCGCGTGCCGCGCATTGAGCGCGCGCGCCATGGCGATGCCGGCGGGATGCGCGGTGCCGCGTTCCTCCATCTCACCCGTTAGTCATACGAGGTTACTATGCTGTCGCGTCGGTCACATCGACTCAGCCGTTTTCGCAAAAACAAACGCCGCTTGCGTGAACGCTTACGCCAGCGAATTTTCTTTCAGGATGGGGCACTGCCAGAATTGATGGAAAAGCCTAGAGTGTTGGTCCTGACCGGGGCGGGGATCTCCGCCGAGTCGGGCATTCGAACCTTCCGCGCCACCGACGGGTTGTGGGAAGAACATCGCGTTGAAGATGTGGCGACGCCGGAAGGTTTCGCCCGCAATCCGCAGCTGGTGCAGGCGTTCTACAACGCCCGTCGTCGTCAGCTGCAGTCGCCGGAGATTGCGCCTAACGCGGCGCATCTGGCGCTGGCCAGGCTGGAGGAGGCGTTGGGAGATCGTTTTCTGCTGGTGACGCAGAACATCGATAACCTGCACGAGCGTGCGGGTAACCAGAACGTGATCCATATGCACGGCGAACTGCTGAAGGTGCGCTGTTCCGGCAGCGGCCAGGTGTTTAACTGGACCGGCGATGTCACCCTCGACGACAAATGCCACTGCTGTCAGTTTCCGTCCCCGCTGCGTCCGCACGTGGTCTGGTTCGGCGAAATGCCGCTGGGGATGGACGAGATCTACAGCGCCCTGGCGATGGCGGATGTGTTTATCGCCATTGGCACCTCCGGGCACGTCTATCCGGCGGCGGGATTCGTCCACGAGGCGAAGCTGCACGGGGCGCACACGGTGGAGCTGAATCTGGAGCCGAGCCAGGTGGGCAGCGAGTTTGAAGAGAAAACCTACGGACTGGCCAGCGAAGTGGTGCCGGAGTTTGTGGATAAACTTCTGAAAGGTTTGTAGAAAAAACGCCGGGCGGCACTGCGTTTGCCCGGCCTACGGTTTATGCCGTTGTAGGCCCGGTAAGCGCAGCGCCACCGGGCGTTGTCGCCGGACTTAACGACCCGCTTTTAACTTCTGGTAATACTCTTCGTACAGACGGCTCGCATCGCCCACGTCGTTCTGCCACTCGCCTTTGCTGACGGTTGCCGCATCCGGGTAGAGCGACTTGTCGTTCGCCACCTCCGGGCTCAGCAGTTTGCGGGCGGCCAGGTTTGGCGTCGGATAGCCGATGGTCTCAGCCACCTGTTTTGCCACATCCGGGCGCAGCAGGAAGTTAATCAGCTTCAGCGCACCGTCGACATTTTTGGCGTTGGCCGGAATAGAGAGGCTGTCCATCCAGAAGATCCCGCCCTCTTCAGGCCACACCACTTCCAGCGGCGTACCGGCCTGACGCGCCACGTACGCCGAACCGTTCCACACCATCCCCAGGTTAACTTCCCCTTCCATATACGGGTTAGCCGGGTTATCGGAGTTGAAGGCCGCAACGTTTGGCATCAGTTTTTGCAGCTCGTGATACGCCGCTTCAATCTCTTTCGGATCGGTAGTGTTGCCGGAGTAGCCCAGTTTACGCAGCGCTACCTGGAACACTTCGCGCGCGTCGTCGGTCAGCAGCAGTCCACCTTTGTATTCCGGTTTCCACAGATCCGCCCAGCGGGTGACCGTTTTAGGATCCATGGCCTCGCTGTTGATCCCGATCGCCGTCGCCCCCCAGATGTACGGAATGGAGTAGTCGTTGTTTGGGTCAAACGGCTTGTTGAGCATCTCCGGATCGAGGTTTGAAAAATGGGTTAGCTTCGATTTGTCGATCTTCTGGATCATGCCCTCTTTGCGCATCTTGTCGACGAAATAGGTCGACGGAACCACCAGATCGTAGGCGCCCTCTTTATAGGTCTTGAGCTTGGCATACATGGTTTCATTCGACTCGTAGGTGGAATAAATCACCTTGATACCGGTCTCTTTGGTGAACTGCTCCAGCAGGCCTGGCGGCACATACTCGGTCCAGTTGTAGAAGTAGAGCGTCTTACTGTCGTCCGCGTGCGCAGCGCTGATACCCATTGCGAGAGCGCCTGCCGCGAGCAGGTGGCGTGACCATTTTTTCATTAATACGTCCCCTGAGATTTTGTTTTATCACGAGCAATAAGCTGGCTGGCGATCACCAGAACCAGCGATAACATCAACAGAATGGTCGCCAGCGCGTTCACCTCCGGTGAGACGCCGACTTTCACCATTGAATAGATCTTCAACGGCAGAATTTCATAGCCCGGCCCGGTGACAAACGAAGAGACCACTACGTCATCCATCGACAGGGTAAAGCTGAGCAGCCATCCCGCGGCCACGGCGGGCATCGCCAGCGGCAGGATAATTTTGCGCAGGATGGTCATTTCGCTGGCACCCAGATCTTTCGCCGCTTCCAGCATCCGCACATCAAAGCCCTTCAGACGGGAGTAGACCGTCACTACCACAAACGGCAGGCAGAAGGTGATGTGCGAGAAGAGCAGCGACCAGAAGCCCAGTTGCACCCCCAGCAGCATAAACAGCACCAGCAGAGAAATGGCCATCACGATATCCGGAGACATCATCACCACAAACAGCATCCCGCTGACGAAGGGCTTGCCGCGAAAACGGTAGCGGTAGAGCGCCACCGCGGTCAGGGAGCCAATCAGGGTGGCGAAGGTGGCCGAGAAGATAGCCATCGTCAGCGAGTGCTGCGCCGCCTGCAACAGGCTGTCGTTGTTCATCAGCAGGCTGTACCACTGGGTGGTAAACCCCTGCCAGTTGATGCCAAAGCGCGAGCTGTTAAAGGAGTTAACGATCAGAATAATGATCGGAATGTAGAGATACGCATAGATGGCGGTCATAAAACCGCCGCGGAGCAGTCGACCGATCATCCGAGTTCACCCTTATTGTTAAGCAAGCGCGAGGCACGCCAGTAAACCAGCAGCATCAGGCCCATTACCAGCGTCAGGGTGATGCTGGTGGCCGAGCCGAACGGCCAGTCGCGAATGTTGAGGAACTGGCTCTTGATGACGTTACCGATCAGCAGGTTCTTCGCACCGCCCATCAGGTCGGAGACGTAGAACAGCCCCATCGCCGGCAGCATCACCAGCAGACAGCCGGCAATGATACCCGGCATAGTCAGCGGGATAATAATGCGAATAAAGGTCTGCAGCTTGCTGGCACCCAGATCTCTTGCCGCCTCCAGCAGGGGTTTATCCAGCTTCTCAATGCTGGAGTAGAGCGGCATGACCATAAAAGGCAGCAGGATATAGACCAGCCCGACAATCACCGCCCCGGGGGTAAACATAATGCGGATCGGGGTGTCGATGACTCCCAGCCACAGCAGAAACGCATTCAGATAGCCCTTGGTGCTAAGAAAGATCTTCAGGCCATAAATGCGGATCAGGGAGTTGGTCCAGAAGGGCACAATCAGCAGAAACAGCAGCAGGGGGCGCACCTTCTGCGGCAGCTTTGCCAGAAACCAGGCGAAGGGATAGCCGAGGATCAGGCAGGCAAGGGTGGCTATTAGCGCCATATTGAGGGAATGGAGCAGCACCTGGAAATAGAGCGGATCGAGCAGGCGCGCGTAGTTATCCAGCGTAAAGACCAGCGAGACGAAATGGGCGTCGTCGCGGGTCAAAAAGCTGGTGGCAATGATCATCAGGTTGGGTAAAAAGACAAATAACACAAGCCAACCGACGATAGTGGCGATCACCCCATTCTGGAATCTACTTGTGTTCTTCATCAGCCAGCACAACCTCCCAGCTTTCTACCCAGTTAATAACCATTTTCTGATTGAGCGAGTGGTCGAAATCAGGATCGTCCTCGTTAAAGAACTCGCTGACGATCACCATCTTGCCGTTTTCCAGTTCAACCACCGACTCGAGCGTCATCCCTTTGTAGTTACGCTCGCGGATATAGCCGATCAACCCTTCCGCTTCGGTCTCGTCGTGGATCTCATCGACGCGCAGATCTTCCGGGCGCAGCAGAACGTTGAGCTGTTGACCAGGCTCCACGGCAAAGTTGACGAAGATGTTGCAGGCGCGGCCTTCGACATTAGCCAGCACCCGCTGGTCATCGAGGCGTTCAATAACGGTAGCACTGAAGATATTGATTTCGCCAATAAAGCTGGCGACAAACAGGTTTTTCGGCTCTTCGTAGATCTCACGCGGGGTGCCGTCCTGCTCGATTTTGCCGTCGCGCATCACCACGATGCGATCTGACATGGTCAGCGCCTCTTCCTGATCGTGGGTGACAAAGACAAAGGTGATCCCGAGCTTACGCTGCAGGGCTTTTAATTCGTTTTGCATCTGCTTGCGCAGCTTGTAATCCAGTGCGGACAGGGACTCATCCAGCAGCAGCAGACGCGGCTTATTGACCACCGCGCGGGCGATGGCGACGCGCTGCTGTTGCCCACCCGACAGCTGGTGCGGCTTACGCTGGGCGAACGTCTCCAGCTGGACCATGCGCAGGGCATCGGTGACGCGGGGCGTGATTTCACTGGCAGGGGTTTTTTGCATCCGCAGGCCAAAGGCGACGTTTTCGAAAACCGTCATATGCGGAAAAAGGGCGTAGCTTTGAAAGACGGTATTGACGTGACGGTGTTCAGCAGGAACCTGAGTAATATCCTGATCTTCAAGATGAATATGGCCGTGATCGACGTTTTCCAGCCCGGCGATAAGGCGAAGCACTGTCGTTTTACCGCAGCCCGACGGGCCAAGCAGCGTAAGAAATTCGCCGTTGTTGATGGTCAAATCGAGGTCGGAAATGACGGTTTTTCCGTCAAAGCTTTTACGAATTCCGGCCAGTTGCACCAACGGTGACAGTGAAGCTGGTTGTGTATTCAATTTTTGATTCAGTCCCATATCGACGCTGCAGAGACTTATCGCAGCGGGGTTTGTGGTTAGCCACCTTGGTGAAACGTAATGAGGGCGGACATTCTACGGGAATACGCTGTAATCGCCAATCCTTGTTACCCATTGATAAGCTACATTTATTAGCGAACGCAGCGAAAAACGGAAATATTCTCGTTTACGGGATAAAAGTGACCTGACGCAATATTTGGGTTTTGATGCTTACTGATAATGTTGTCACAAAAAGTGAGGGTGACTGCATGGATAAATTACTTGAGCGTTTTCTACAGTACGTATCGCTGGATACCCAATCTAAACCGGGTGTCCGTCAGGTGCCGAGCACCGAAGGACAATGGAAACTGTTACAGCTGTTAAAGACGCAACTGGAAGAGTTGGGTCTGGTCAACGTCACGTTAAGTGAAAAAGGGACGGTAATGGGGACGCTCCCCGCCACTGTGAGCGGCGATATTCCGGCCATTGGTTTTATTTCCCATGTTGATACCTCACCGGATTTTAGCGGTAAAAACGTGAATCCGCAGATTGTTGAGAACTATCGCGGCGGCGATATTGCGCTGGGGGTGGGCGACGAGGTGTTGTCTCCGGTAATGTTCCCGGTGTTACACCAGCTGCTCGGGCAGACGCTAATCACCACCGACGGCAAAACGCTGCTCGGTGCCGATGATAAAGCCGGGGTGGCCGAGATCATGACCGCGCTGGCGGTGCTTAAGCACAACAAGGTGCCGCACGGTGATATCCGCGTCGCCTTTACCCCGGATGAAGAAGTGGGCAAAGGGGCTAAGCATTTCGACGTTGAGGCGTTCGATGCCCGCTGGGCCTATACCGTAGATGGCGGCGGCGTGGGCGAACTGGAGTTTGAGAATTTCAATGCGGCGTCGGTCAATATTCGCATCGTTGGCAACAACGTCCATCCGGGCACGGCGAAAGGGGTGATGGTGAATGCCCTGTCACTGGCGGCCCGCATTCATGCCGAAGTTCCGGCAGACGAGAGCCCGGAGCAAACAGAGGGCTATGAGGGCTTCTATCACCTCACCAGCATCAAAGGGACGGTCGATCGCGCGGACATGCACTACATCATCCGCGATTTTAACCGCGACGGGTTTGAAGCGCGTAAACGCAGGATGATGGATATCGCCAAAAAGGTGGGCAAAGGGCTGCACCCGGATTGCTACATTGAGCTGATCATTGAAGACAGCTATTACAATATGCATGAAAAGGTGATCGAGCATCCGTACATTCTTGAGGTGGCACAGCAGGCGATGCGCGACTGCGGGGTCGAACCGCAGCTAAAACCGATCCGCGGCGGCACCGACGGTGCGCAGCTCTCCTTTATGGGATTGCCATGCCCTAATCTGTTTACCGGCGGCTACAACTACCACGGCAAGCACGAGTTCGTGACCCTCGAGGGGATGGAGAAAGCGGTGCAGGTGATCGTGCGGATTGCCGAGTTAACGGCGAAGCAGCGGTAGGGTATCGCCCGGCCCACTCGTAGGCCGGGTAAGGCGCAGCCGCCACCCGGCATTTCCACCAATGGGGAGGGAACCTCATATGTCAAACTACCGTCGTCATTATGTGCCGGGCGGGACCTGGTTTTTCACCGTTAACCTGCAAAACCGGCGCAGCGATCTGCTCACGCGCCATATCGATACGCTTCGCACGGCGACCCAATGTGTTAAACGCGTAAAACCCTTTCTGATTAACGCCTGGGTGATCCTGCCCGAACATATGCACTGTATCTGGACGTTGCCCGAAAACGACACTGACTACTCTGGCCGCTGGCGGGACATTAAAAAGACCTTCACCCGTGCGCTCGGGATGTCAGGCATCTGGCAGCCGCGCTTCTGGGAACATACCATCCGGGATGAAAATGACCTGCGCAGGCATACGGATTACATCTATATCAACCCGTTAAAACATGGCTATGTCAGGCGAGTAAAAGACTGGCCCTATTCCACCTTCCATCGTGACGTGCGGGAAGGGCTCTATCCAGAAGATTGGGCGGGGGAGATAGAGGTTTTTGATGCAGGAGAGCGCCGGTAAAAAACGCCGGGTGGCGGCTACGCCTTACCCGGCCTACGGTACGGTTTTGTAGGCCGGGCAAACGCAGTGCCGCCCGGCAATAAAACGACTCAGTCCTCGAAGAACCAGTACCCGCTGTTGACCAGCGCCGCCAGCATGGCGAGGAAGGACGGATCTTCCAGCGCATCACCGAACTTGTCGGCCGTCAGCACCGTATGGCTGGCCAGCACTTCCACGGCCGGACGGTGCGGGGAGTCCAGCTGCTCGCCATTGACGTATACCTCTTCGCCAATGCGTAACACGCGCAAGCCACCCAGACGCACCAGCTTGTCACCCTGCTGCAGCGCATCGTAAATCTCATCCGGCTGATACGGCGGCTCCGGCAGGGAGACGTCCAGCTCGTGACGGGACTGGCTGATAAACTCGCCGAACCACTGGTTGAAATGCTGCGGCTGGTTGATCAGATCCAGCATCATCCCACGCAGTTTATCCAGCTCTTCGGGCAGGATATCGGCCGGGTGCTCGCGGGCAGGGACATCCGGATCGCTGAAGCGATGGCTGCCCAGCTCGCGCTGCAGAACGTAATCGGCAAACCCGCTGATCATTTCGCGCCCGCTTGGTGCACGGAAGCCCACCGAATAGTTCATCGAGTTCTCAAGGGAGTAACCCTCATGCGGGAAGCCTGGCGGAATATAGAGAATATCGCCCGGCTCCAGCTCTTCGTCGATGATGCCAACAAAAGGATCCACCTGCAGCAGGTCGGGATGCGGGCAGTGCTGCTTCATTGGCACCTTCTCGCCTACGCGCCAGCGGCGGCGGCCGGTACCCTGAATGATAAACACGTCGTACTGATCCAGATGCGGGCCAACGCCGCCGCCCGGCACGGAGAAGGAGATCATCAGATCGTCCATCCGCCAGTCAGGCAGGGCGCGGAACGGCTGCATCAGAGCTGCGGCGGGCTGGTGCCAGTGGTTGACCGCCTGCACCAGCAGGGACCAGTTGTTCTCGCCCAGGTGATCGAAGCTTTCAAACGGGCCGTGGCTGACCTGCCATTTGCCCTCGTTATGGCTGACGAGGCGGCTGTCGACTTCGCTCTCCATGGCCAGACCGGCCAGCTCATCGGGAGAGATCGGATCGACGAAATTGGTAATGCCGCGTTTCAGAACGACCGGGCGTTTTTGCCAGTAGCGTTCGATAAAGTCGGGCCAGTTAAGAGCTAATTGATAATCCATTTTTATATTCCGCAGGCTTTTACTGACTCGGATTATAACGGAAGCTCAGCGACCTGCGTGCGAGAATCACGCTTTTTTCACCCGAAGGCTTAACTCTCGTCGCTTGTAAGGTGCTGGCGGGCAAAAATTGCCTCCATGCGTGCCCCGCCGAGCAGACTGTCACCGGTGTCGATCCGGCCGTCGTACTGCTCAACAATGTCGCGCGCCACCGACAGGCCCACCCCCTGGCCGGGGCGTAAGGTGTCGGCGCGCTGGCCGCGATCGAAGACCCGATCGCGTTTGCCCTGTGGGATCCCCGGGCCATCGTCCTCAACGATAATGTGCAGCTCATTTTCACCCTGGCGGGCCGAGACCTCGACGAACTCCAGACAGTATTTACAGGCGTTATCAAGCAGATTGCCCATCACTTCCATAAAGTCGTTCTTTTCACCCACGAAGCTGATTTCAGGCGAAATATCGAGGGTGATGTTCACCCCCTTGCGCTGATAGACCTTGTTCAGGGCCGAGGTCAGGCTGTCCAGCAGCGGTGCGACCGGGTGCAGCTCCCGGCTCAGCAGGGTGCTGCCGGTTCGCATGCTGGCGCGGTGCAGGTAGTAACCGATCTGCTGGGAGATACGGCTGATCTGCTCCAGCATCACCGGTTCCGCCTCATCGGCGCTCAGCCTGGCGCTGCGTAAAGAGCGCATCGTGCTTTGCATCACCGCCAGCGGCGTTTTCAGGCTGTGGGTCAGATCGGTCAGGGTAGTGCGGTATTTGTCGTAACGCTCGCGCTCGCTTTTCAGCAGCCGGTTCAGGTTGCGCACCAGGCTGGTAAGTTCACGTGTGGTGTTGGGGTTGAGTTTTTCCCGGTGATGCTCTTCCAGCTCGCGGACCTCTTTCGCCAGCGACTGGATGGGCCGCAGGCTCCACCAGGCGGCCAGCCAAAGCAGGGGGATCACCAGCAGCAGGTTGGCAGCCAGCACATACACAAACCAGTTCCACACTGTATAAGAGCGTTTCAGCTCTACCGGAATAGTGTCGATGACCACAATCGTCAGTTGCGGCATTTGCATGGTGGCAGGGTAGATATTGACCGCCACCGAGTGGGTCAGCTCGCTGTCGTCGTCATCCTCGCGGATCTCGGCCAGCTCTTTCTGCATGTGCCGGTCGTTACCGACCAGCACGCTGGTGGCATCCACATCCGCCTCAAGCTCGTGAAAGCCGTTAGCTTTGAGCCACTCCGGGCGGATGCTTTTGATCAGCCAGGGCACATCGCGCTGGGCCCACAGGAGCTTGCCTTTCTCATCGTAAATCAGCGACATGGTCGGGCTCTGACGATCCAGATGCTCCGGCATATCGATGGTGATCTTATTGTCTTCCCATTTCGCGAGGGTATAGAACAGATTGCTCTCTCCGCGCAGCAGGCGGAAGGTGGTTTTATCAAAGCTGACGCTGTAGCCCACCAGCGCCACCATCCCGTAGGCCAGTGAAAGCACCAGCACCACCACCGCCGTGGCCAGCAGGAAGCGAAACCGCAGCGACAGCGGCAGAAAGTGACGAAAGAGATTTTTCATTTAGCGTAATTCGAACAGATAGCCCTGACCACGCACGGTGGTAATGACATCCTCCGGATACTGGGCCTGGATCTTCTTGCGCAGGCGCCCCATCAATACATCAATGGTGTGACTTTCGCGCAGCTCCGCGTCGGGATAGAGCTGGAGCATCAGGGAATCTTTGCTCACCACTTTGCCGCTGTTGCGGATCAGCGTCTCCATGATGGTGTATTCAAAGGCGGTGAGCTTGATCACCTCGTCATGTATGGCGAGCTCACGGCGGGAGAGATCCACCTGAAACGGCGGAATGGAGATCACCTGCGAGGCGAGGCCGCTGTTGCGGCGCATCAGCGCCTGCATGCGGGCGGCCACTTCTTCAATATGAAAGGGTTTGGTGACGTAGTCATCCGCTCCGGCGCTCAGCACTTCAACCTTATCCTGCCAGCCTTCACGGGCGGTTAACACCAGCACCGGCAAGGAGACATCGTGGCTGCGCCAGCGGCGGATCAGCGACAGGCCATCTTCATCAGGCAGGCCCAGGTCAACGATGGCGATATCGGGTAGGTGTTCATTGAGATAGTAGTCGGCTTCTTTTGCATCTTCGGCATCGTCCACCTGATGCCCCATTTCCTGAAGCTGAACCTTCAGGTGATGACGTAGCAACGCATTATCCTCAACAACCAGTACGCGCATCATCGCTTCTCCCTAATATGAATGGTCTGAATAGTTTAACGCTGATTATGTTGCGGCGGGGATAAACATTTCGTAAACCGAAGGGGAAGGGACCCTCTTTCCGGGCGGAAAGAGGGTAAAAAGCGTTATTTCAGCTCATCAACCATCGCAATGGCGCGGCCGATGTAGTTGGCCGGGGTCATCGCTTTCAGGCGGGTTTTCTCATCTTCTGGCAGTTCCAGACCGTCGATAAACTGCTTCATGCCTTCGGCGTCAACGCGCTTGCCGCGGGTCAGCTCTTTCAGTTTTTCGTACGGCTTTTCGATGCCATAGCGGCGCATCACGGTCTGGATCGGCTCCGCCAGCACTTCCCAGTTGTGATCCAGCTCGTCAAGCAGACGCTCGCGGTTCACTTCCAGCTTGCTAACGCCCTTCAGGGTAGACTGATACGCAATCAGCGCATAGCCAATACCCACGCCGAGGTTACGCAGCACGGTGGAGTCGGTCAGGTCGCGCTGCCAGCGGGATACCGGCAGTTTGCTGGCCATGTGTTGCAGCAGGGCGTTCGCCAGACCCAGGTTGCCTTCGGAGTTTTCGAAGTCGATCGGGTTTACCTTGTGCGGCATGGTGGACGAGCCAATTTCACCGGCGATGGTTTTCTGCTTGAAGTGGTTCAGGGCGATGTAGCCCCACACATCGCGGTCGAAATCGATCAGGATGGTGTTGAAGCGCGCGATGCAGTCAAACAGCTCGGCGATATAGTCATGCGGCTCGATCTGAGTGGTATACGGGTTCCACTGGATGCCCAGAGAAGTCACAAACTCTTCGCTGAACTGGTGCCAGTCCACTTCCGGATAGGCGGCGATGTGGGCATTGTAGTTACCAACGGCACCGTTAATTTTGCCGAGGATCTCCACCTGCTCCAGCTGGCGGTACTGACGCTCCATACGGTAGGCGACGTTAGCCATCTCTTTGCCGATGGTGGACGGGGTGGCTGGCTGACCGTGGGTACGGGAGAGCAGCGGGATATCGCGATACTCCACCGCCAGGGCTTTCACCGCGTCGATGATTTTGCGCCAGTACGGCAGCACCACTTCCTCACGCGCGGTAGAGAGCATCAGGGCGTGGGAGAGGTTGTTGATGTCTTCTGAGGTGCAGGCGAAGTGAATGAATTCCGATACCGCGTGCAGCGCCGGGACGCTTGCCACTTTCTCTTTCAGGAAATACTCAACCGCTTTCACGTCGTGATTGGTGGTGCGCTCGATGGTTTTAATGCGCGCCGCATCTTCTTCGTTGAAATCAGCGACGATTTTATCGAGGTAATCGTTTGCCTGGCTGTCAAAAGCAGGAACTTCCGCGATCGCTGCTTGTGCGGCCAGCTTTTGCAGCCAGCGTACTTCAACCTGGACACGGAATTTCAGCAGACCATATTCGCTGAAGATCCCGCGCAGCGCGCTGACTTTATCGCCGTAGCGTCCATCGACAGGGGAAACGGCGGTCAGTGAGGATAATTCCATAGTTCGCAACTCCGGGAGGTTAACAATGAGCAAGAATTTGTTTTGCCTGAGTGGTCAGGCGATTACGATAAAACATTAACTGCAGGCGGCCACCGCCGACCTGATGCCACAGTACCGCGGCACGAATACCGGCCAGCAGTGAGGCGCGCACTTTGGCCTGTACCTGCGGGCTTTGCAGGACGGCAGGGGAGCCGGTGACCTGGATCCGCGGCCCCAGTGGACTGATGACATCCACATAAATGCCGGCCATGGCGCTAAGTAAGGTGTCGGACTGCAAATCGAAATGATCGAGCTGACGCTGAAGGCCAGAAATGCGATCGCCCAGGGTGCCCATGGCTCCTTTGGCGGCGTACAGTTTGCGCTCCAGCACCATCATGCTCAGGGTATAGCGCGTGAGTTCCGCGTTCAGCCCCTGACGGCTGCTGGCATTTAACACACCGAGTAAGGTTTCCAGACCGAGGCGAAGATTCGCTTCGCTACCACCAAAGACACCGAGGGTTGAACTGGGGTTCAGATCCACGACGCTGTTGAGCGAAACGTGCAGCGCGTCAGCGTCACAATGACCCTGATGTGCCAGCTGCTGCACCAGACGGGCAGACTGGCAAATTCCCGCCAGCGCCAGGGTGATGTCATAAAAGTTCTTCGCCACACTGGCTCCTTTCTGTGTGTAATCGCATTAAACCGCAGTCAGCGGCAGGCGTTGTTCAATAATACCGCCGCCGAGGCAGATTTCACCGCTGTAGAAGACGGCAGACTGGCCCGGGGTTACGGCGGAGACCGGCTCGTCAAAACGCACTTCAATGCGTTCGTCGTCCAGCGCGGTAATGGTGCAGGGAATATCGGTCTGACGATAACGGGTTTTCACCGTGCAGCGCAGCGTGCCTTTCAGCGGCTCGCGGGCGACCCAGTGCAGCTGCTGGGCAATCAGGCCGACGGACATCAGACGCGGGTGGTCATGGCCCTGGGCCACAATCAGGATATTGTTTTCTACGTCTTTATCGACGACGTACCACGGATCTTCGCTCCCCTCTTTGGTGCCGCCGATCCCCAGCCCTTTACGCTGGCCTAAGGTGTGGTACATCAACCCCTGGTGCTCGCCAATCACGTCGCCGTCAACGGTGACGATGTTGCCCGGCTGGGCGGGCAGATAGCGACCAAGGAACTCACGGAATTTGCGCTCACCGATAAAGCAGATACCGGTAGAGTCTTTTTTCTTCGCGGTGATCAGATCCAGCTCTTCAGCGATTTTACGCACTTCCGGTTTTTCCAGCTCACCCACCGGGAACAGGCTCTGGGCAATCTGTTCGTGGCCGAGGGTATAAAGGAAGTAGCTCTGATCTTTGTTGCCGTCGAGACCGCGCAGCAGCTGGCTTTTGCCGTCGACATCGGCACGGCGCACGTAGTGGCCGGTCGCGATGTAGTCAGCGCCCAGATCTTCAGCGGCGAATTCGAGGAAGGCTTTAAACTTGATCTCTTTGTTGCACAGAATATCCGGGTTCGGCGTGCGGCCGGCTTTGTATTCTTCCAGGAAATGCTCGAACACGTTATCCCAGTACTCTGCGGCAAAATTGACGGTGTGCAGTTCAATGCCGAGCTTGTCGCAAACCGCCTGCGCATCAGCCAGATCCGCAGCAGCGGTACAGTATTCCTCGCCATCGTCCTCTTCCCAGTTCTTCATGAACAGGCCTTCAACCTTATAGCCCTGTTGCAGCAACAGCCAGGCAGAGACGGAAGAATCGACGCCGCCGGACATGCCGACGATCACTTTTTTTTGGCTTTCAGACATTGGAATACTCACGACATTGAACTTCAAGGCGGCGTATTCTATCACGCGCCCCCGGCATTGACACCCTCTGTAAACGGCCAGTTAAATTCGCCGATCGTCTCCAGCGGCAGACGATTGCCGGTCAGGTAGCTGCGAATGCTCTCCGCAACCAGCGGCGAGCGCAGATTATTCGCGGTCAGGATGGTGTCGGCGTCCACCCACAGGCAGCGGTCGATATCGCTGTCGTGCGGCTCAGTGGCGCACGTTTCGCTAAGCTCAACGGCAAACAGGAAGCGCAAAAACGGGGTCTTATCCGGAGCGATCCACTGATGTAAGCGGATGAAGTGCTGCGGCTCGGCATGGATGCCGGTCTCTTCCCACAGCTCGCGGCGTGCGGCCTGAACCAGCGTCTCGTCGGCTTCAAGATGGCCCGCCGGCTGGTTCCATAACGCTTTGCCGTTAATGGTCTCTTCCACCACTAAAAATTTGCCCTGAGCGTGGACAATCGTAGCTACCGTGACGTGCGGCTTAAACATGATGTTCTCCCTGGTCGGTAACGTCCCGCCACTCACCGTTGGCGAGAGAATCCAGTGTATAACTGCCCATGGCGTAGCGAATCAGGCGCAATGTCGGATGCCCGACATGGGCCGTCATGCGACGCACCTGGCGGTTACGGCCTTCATAAAGGGTGACTTTGATCCACGACACGGGAATCGATTTTCGCTCGCGGATCGGCGGATTGCGCGGCCAGAGCCACTCAGGCTCGCTGACCAGCTCAATGCCCGCGGGCAGGGTAGGGCCGTCGTTCAGCGTGACGCCGTTACGCAATGCCGCCAGCGCCTCGTCGTCCGGGACGCCTTCAACCTGCACGTAGTAGATTTTGCCGGTGCGTTTACCTGGCTGGGTGAGTTTTGCCTGAAGCTCACCGTCGTTGGTCAGCACCATCAGCCCTTCGCTGTCGCGATCGAGACGGCCTGCGGCATACACCCCCTGAACGGGGACGTAATCTTTCAAGGTGCTGCGCCCGGCCTCGTCAGTGAACTGCGGCAGGACATCGTAAGGTTTATTGAACAAAATGACGCGTGTTGGCGCACGTTGCTTACGTGGCCTGGTCGCTTGTCGTGTGCTGAATCGTTCAACCCGGTGATTTCTAAAAGAAGTTTTCTGCATGGTATTTTCAGACGTTATCAATTGCCGCATTATAGCCTAATAACGAATGCCTTTCATGGCGACGGACATTCAGGTACTATCGATGGGCTCATTACAAATTATTAACATAAGATCAGTAACAACCAGAAGCGCTCGAAGGAGAGGTTAATGGAAAGCAAAGTAGTTGTTCCGGCGGAAGGTAAAAAGATCACCCTGCAAGACGGTAAGCTGAACGTCCCACACAATCCGATTATCCCGTTCATCGAAGGTGACGGTATCGGTGTTGACGTAACCCCAGCGATGCTGAAAGTGGTGGATGCCGCTGTTGAGAAAGCCTATAAAGGTGAGCGTAAAATTTCCTGGATGGAAATTTACACCGGTGAAAAATCTACCCACGTTTATGGCCAGGACGTCTGGCTGCCGACTGAGACGCTGGATCTGATCCGTGACTACCGCGTTGCCATCAAAGGCCCGCTGACGACTCCAGTGGGTGGCGGTATTCGCTCCCTGAACGTTGCGCTGCGTCAGGAACTCGACCTGTACGTGTGCCTGCGCCCGGTACGTTACTACCAGGGCACTCCAAGCCCGGTGAAACACCCTGAGCTGACCGACATGGTTATCTTCCGTGAGAACTCCGAAGATATCTACGCGGGTATCGAGTGGAAAGCCGACTCTGCCGACGCACAGAAAGTCATCAAGTTCCTGCGTGAAGAGATGGGCGTGAAGAAAATTCGCTTCCCGGAACATTGCGGTATCGGTATCAAGCCGTGCTCCGAAGAAGGCACCAAGCGCCTGGTCCGTGCAGCGATTGAGTACGCGATCACCAACGACCGTGACTCTGTGACCATCGTTCACAAAGGCAACATCATGAAGTTCACCGAAGGTTCCTTCAAAGACTGGGGCTACCAGCTGGCGACGGAAGAGTTCGGTGGCGAGTTGATCGACGGCGGCCCGTGGCAGAAAATCAAGAACCCGAACACCGGCAAAGAGATCATCATTAAAGATGTGATCGCCGATGCGTTCCTGCAGCAGATCCTGCTGCGTCCGGCTGAGTACGACGTTATCGCCTGTATGAACCTGAACGGTGACTACATCTCCGACGCCCTGGCGGCGCAGGTTGGCGGTATCGGTATCGCACCAGGCGCGAACATTGGTGACGAGTGCGCCCTGTTCGAAGCGACCCACGGTACTGCACCTAAGTACGCAGGTCAGGACAAAGTGAACCCAGGTTCTATCATCCTGTCCGCAGAAATGATGCTGCGTCACATGGAATGGTTCGAAGCCGCAGACCTGATCGTTAAAGGTATGGAAGGCGCGATTAACGCCAAAACCGTAACTTACGATTTCGAACGTCTGATGGAAGGCGCTAAGCTGCTGAAATGTTCAGAGTTTGGTGACGCGATCATCGCGAACATGTAATCCGGATTTCGGGTTATATGCGAACGGGAGCCTAATGGTTCCCGTTTTTTATTATTAGTTTTCGAACGGTTATCAAAAGTTTATCAAAACAAGTTATCAAAACCCCACCCCAAAATCCTATATCGCGATTGTCGTCCAGTCCTTCCCACGGTCATCATGATAGCCATCAGTCTGCTGCTGGGACCTATGTCCAAGAAGCTCTTTCGTGTTCACACCCTGCGCTTTATATAACCTTTCCGCTAAAGAACGCTGCTCGTGAAAAGTAGACGGCGTCTTGCCTTCTTCCAGTGGTATCTCTGCTTTGTCACGGGCCTTGCTGAAATTTGTGGTCAGCGTATTGGATCTAACCTGCGAGCCTCGTTCTGCTTGAGAGGTGGCTCTGAAAAAATGAACAAGATAAGGGCTGACCGCATAATCCCTGCAACGCGAAATTATATCCCGCAAACTCCAGTTTATTGCGTTGAGGCGAAGCGAGAGAGGGATGGCAATTTTGCTCCCTGTCTTTTCCTGAAGTACGTGCAGGTGATCATCCCAGACATCGCTAAACTTCATATTGGAAATATCACCGAGGCGCTGGCCCGTCACCAATGCCAGTAGCATTGCATTCCCCATATATTGATGGGTGCTGTCTGCAATATCGAAAATCCTCTGCCATTCCTCCAGGCTAAGGCGCTGGCGGGTGATTTTTCGGCGGGGTTTTTTGGTCGCTGAGGCAGGATCGTAACCCGGAGGAACCTCACCCGCATGCTGCGCTTCTTTAAAAATATCAACCAACACTGTCCGAACTACTTGGGCCATTCTCGGCTGACCGGCTGTGACGTACTCATCGAGCAATTGCGCGATATCGCGGACATCCACTGATGGCAGCAACTTCATTCCGACACGCTCTCGCAACAACGAAACCGGCTTGCTTTTCTGTTTGAACGTGTTCAGCTTGATATCGCCCGTCGCCAGACGCTCTTCCTGAATTTTCCAGTATCGGTCGAGCCATGTTGATACCGTGATCGCCTTACCTTTGCTGGTGGCGATCCTGTCGCTGATCGCCAGAATTTGCCGGGTCCTCTGTTCTGCCAGGCGCTCGTTTGCTTCCGTGGCGATCGCTACAGCTTCGGCCTCATCAGTGCCTAACGCATGGAATTTGCCAGTGACTGGATGTTTATAGCGCCAGTAAACCTTATTCACCTTCCTGCTGTAGAGGGGGTAAAGGTTCGGAACGGATACATTGTTTTTACGTGGTCTGGCAGCCATCGTTCAAAATCCTTTGCAGCAATATGGAGTCGTTCTTCTTAACTACCGGCGCGGTCAATTCACCTACCAGTTCAGCATCTTCACGAACACGCCATAAGCGGCCCTGCTTCATAGCTGGTGGAGAGAACTGATTCTGCTTCGCATATCGTCGAAGTGTCGACACGCTTGGAGGGTTGCTTCTGTATTTTTCAGCGGCCCATTCTTCGAGAGTTAACATCTGGATCATATGCTTTACCTCATAATGGCCCAGAAACGGGCCATTGGCTGAAAAACTGAAATCAGATTGCTGTCAGGCGCTGCCAGATAGCTGATACGTATTTGACCTGGTGGCGGGCGTCGGCCAGGGCATTGTGTTGATAGCCTTCAAAAGGAATGTCGTAGCGCGAGTTCAGCCCAACAGCTTTGCCCAGTTCGACGACGGTACGCACATCCCGATAGTTCCAATGCGGGATCGGGAAGGGTGTGTCGGCCAGCTCGAAAGCTGCTTCCAGAAGCGAGCAATCGAACGAACTGCCATTCCCCCAGAGCTGAACACTCCTCGAGCCGTTAGCCGCGTTTTCAGCAATGAAGTCGAGGAATTGCTCCAACGCTTCCACCAGGCCGACCGTATCATCCACTACGATCGCAGATCGTGCTTCCGGCGATTGCTTCAACCACCAGAGGATGGTGCTGGCATCTGGCCTGGCCCCGAATGACATCGACGATTCAAGGTTGATCACCTGATAGTATTCAGCACCGGTTTTCCCGCTGGCCGGGTCAAAGAATACGGCCCCTACTGAAACAATCGGTGCGCCCGGTTTTTTACCCATGGTTTCGAGATCCACCATCAGGTGCGTGAACATGGTTTCCGGGTTTGAGGTATCTGCCGCCAGTGCCTCCAGTTCCTCTTTCAGGCCCGCCTCCATTACCGCATAGGTTGCATCGCCAGCCACGGCACCACAGTCAGGGCAACCGCCGCCACCTTCGGTACCACAGCCAGTGCAGATGGTTCCCGCTACGGCATCTGTTTGCGCAGCAGCTGCATCAACGCCTTCGCCTGGTGAAACCGCATCACTATTTTCTCCTTCCGCCGGGTTAGTCTCTTCCATCTGCACATCGCTGGTGGTCTCCTCATTAACCGGTGAACGGTCATCATTTTCTGGTTGTTTTTCGTTCATCAGGCCATCAATGGAGAACATGCCGCCGCCGAGGTTCCCGACCTGTGGCTGACTGGTAGCGGCGTTCGCCCACTTCGGCAGGGTATGCGTTTCAGCTTCACTCTCATCTGCGATTTGTTGCTCTCCCGCCTCTGCCCATTTCGGCAGTGGATGCTCTTCGGCAGTTTGGGTTTCATCTGGTTGTGCGGACGGGAGAGGCAGCAACTCAGTTGCAGCGTTGAATTCAGCCGTCATCGTCTGGTTCACGAACTCCAGATGCGCAACCGGCGTCAGGTGGATATTCTCCGGCGTGATGCGCACCAGGTTGAAGATGGCCGCGCGGTTGACCGCCAGAACGCCGGGCTGGTTACGCAGGATTTTGCTCCACGATTTCCATGGTTCTTCTTTGTTCGCGACAATCTCTTTTGCGCGACGCAAAACACTGGAAGGGATTTCAAAGTGGTGAAAATCCATCGGCAGCAGGGCGCAGGCAATCTCCAGGTCGAGGGTATCCAGGGTGTGGTGTGCATCAGCGCCGCGGTCAGTAACGTACCCGCCATCGGCATTGGTCCCGGCGTCAGTGCGCTGTACGTTGCTGATGCGGTTGCCGGCGGCCCATTCGCGCGTCAGGATCCCGCGGTCGATGTGCTCAGTGCTGAACCACGCTTTGAAGAACTGGATGACGACAGACAGCTCTGTGCGTTTTCCATCAACTGGGAAGATAGTTTTCAGTGCATTGACCACTTTCCAGATGTCGGGCTCATGAGCTTTCTTGAAGCCATCAACATTTTCGGCGGCCAGAATCATGTTCTGCACGTAGCTGTTGTCCACATCCAGTTCGAGCTCGAGAATGGCTTTCTTCTGCTCTTCGTCGACGTGGTAGAAATACTGCTTGTCGGCGATGTACTGCGCCAGAAGACGCTGACGGAAAGGCAGGGTGGCGACGGTCGTTAATGCCGGGAGTTCACGTTCGCGGAACTCTCTCACTGCATCACAGACATTCTCGGAGGTGGTACCACCTTCGTCCTCCGCAGTAGCCGGGAGCTTTCCACTCTTCCAGTCATCAACCAGCTGATTGCGATCGCCAGCTTCGGCTTCAATCCAGCTCGACATGAAGGCGGCCAGCTGCGCGGGTTCGTGCACTTTGTCCTGCGGGAAAACGTCTTTGACGGCCTGCACCAGTTTCCACTCAGCATGCAGACTGAGGTCGCCAATATCAGCAACGTCATTTTTGGCCTGCAGCAGGTTCTGGAAGTAAGCATGACCCTCATCGATCGCCAGTTCGTTGGCAACGATTTGCTGCTCCTGGCTGATCTCAGAAAGGTATTTGTCACCCAGCAGATGGACGGCGAAGCGGACAGCTGGGGTCCGATTTTCCAGCATGGAAGTTTTGCCGGCATTCACGGTATCAGTGGAAGTTTCCGTCGTAGCGGGGAGAGCCGCATCGCTGGTGGTCGCCGGGGTAGGGGCGGTCTCATCCTGTGGGGCAGTGCTGGGGATCACGTTCCAGGTGCGCTGGTCGTCGGCCAGAGCGTAGCGCTTACAGAACTCAAAGCAGACGGAACCTTCCTCTGGCAGATCGTTAATAACTGGCATGTCGGTGCGGATAGGTTTGGAGTAGTCCTTACCGCGGCCAGTTTCGATGCCAGCATCTTCCAGCGCAACATCAAGCGTCAGGGCCGCGCGAGCTTCGCTTTTCGCAGTGAACCAGATCACTGCATCTTGCTTACCTGATTTCTGGGTTGCCTTAATCTGATAAAAAAATTCCATGGGGGAGCCTCTTTTGGGTGTAAGATACCCAACAGCTAATGAGCGCTGCTTAGGTAGTGGTCATTGGTCAAAACTCGATTCCGGAAAGCTTTGGTCGGCTGACCGGGTACTGAACCCGCCTTGCGCGGGTTTTGTGCTTACTGGGAGCTGGTTTTGTTCACCAGTTGGGAGACAAGTACTTTTTCCAGCGCATCAAGTACCGGGTCGAACGCGGTGTTCGACGGGATCTTGCTCACTGCTCGGATTACTGCGGAAACTGAGATATCACCTTCACGTAGACTGTAACCCCCACCGGGCCCTCTGTGTGAGGTTACAAGGTTGCCGCTGCGCAGCCGCTTGAAGATTTGCTCCAGGTAGGAAACCGAGAGCTTCATTTCTTTACTCAGCGTGGCCAGCGGAACTGGTGTGCCGCAGTAGATTCTGTCCAGAACAGCAACAGCCTGGACGGATGCCATCACTCGTTTCATTCCAAATTCCATAATGGATCCCTTCAGGGCCAGTCAGGCCATTGGTCAAAACTCGATTAAAAATGTAACGCTGGCTGTTGGTCGTCAGCCGATTTGTACGGGTAACACTGTCCTTTCACGTGCTGCTCTGTGGCAGCTGCTTCACAAACCGCCTCGGTCTTATAAACCCCGAGCATGATGTCTGAGCATTCCCCGGTGAGGGCGCAGACGGTAACGATTAAGGCGAAGAGCGAGTTCATGCGTTGAGCTCTGGATTACCTTTCTGCGCCATGAAGTAGCAGAACTTGCGGATCAGGACTTCAACGATGTTAAGGCGAATAGCCTGCTGTTTAACGGGGTTACGTGCGTAGTCGATCATGGTTATCTCCTTGTTGCCCTTTACGTCTGGCCGACGGAACGGTAAAGCCTGCTGCGCGATAGTTTTTGTCATCTCATCCGGTGTTTCATATGCCGCCGGCAGCTACTACGTGGGCGTCCTGCCTGGATGACTTACTTGCTGCTTGGTGTGCTCGAAGTTTCACATGGCGTGAAAATCTCGTCAATACAAAAAGTGAATTTTATTTTTCACATAACGTGAGGATTTGGGAGTAAGGACGAAAAAAAACCAGCCGGATGGCTGGTTATGGATGGTATGAGTTAGTTAGCTATTTGTATCAGACTGGTCATCCATCGGCTTGAATCGTCCGCGAAGGTACTTCTCAACGTATTCATCAATTTCTTTTAACCTGACCTGGAAGATATCAATCATTTTATCTTGCTCAGTTTCGGGTAATTGTTTAAACAAATTGAGCATTATTCTTTGTTTTTCTGTAAGCCATTTATCTTCATCACCGCGCTCACCGAATAGCAGTTCGCCTGGAGAAGTGCCTAATATTCTGGCTAAAACCATTGCATCGTCAGCGCCAACGTTTCTCAACCCGGATTCGTAATTGGCGAGACGAGACGCAGCTGACCAACCGCATAACTTTGCAGCTTGGGCCTGGCTCAATCCCTTTTGAATGCGCAGCGTTCTAATACGCTCGCCGATCTGTTCTGCAATTGTCTTCATGATTCGATTTTATCACGCATAGTGAATCTTTATCGATTCACGATTATATTGACATGTAATTCACGTTATGTGAATAATGTTCACATCTTACAGGAGAGTCTGATGAACCTAATTTCTCACTATCGCAAAAAAGCAAACATTTCCCAGCTGGCGCTTGCACAACAGATTGGTTGGAACCAACCACGTTTGGCGAACTACGAATCGAATCTGAGAACGCCAAGCCTGGAAGACTCCCGCCGTATTGTAGGCGCGCTGAATGCTCTGGGGGCGCGCTGTTCATTAGATGAGGTTTTCCCGCCACAAACAAATGGTTAAGGAGTTCAAATGCACGCAATCACTTATGATCATGATAACCAAAAGGCTATCGCTCCGCTGAAAACAAAAAATCAGTATGAACCACGCCGAAGAGACAACCTACGGTGCCAGGCGATCCTGACAGCCGTTCGTGAATGGGAGCTTACTCTACCCGGCCAGGCGCAGGACGTTGTTACGCAGCTGGTGGCCGAGCAGTGGGCAAAAGAGGGCGGACGTGGGATCACTGTGAATAAACAGAACCTTTATCGCTACCTGAAAAACGAAACCAATTCCAGCAAGTACACGGCTTATGTCATGCAACTCGCGAATGCGATCAGCGTGGCGATGCCGATTGAGATCGCCAGAAAACATGGCCTCCGTCAGGGTAAAACCGACATCGAGCTGGTGGCCGAGGCAATAAAAGAGACCGGAGAGCACCACCAGGCAAAGTTGCTAGGCCTGCCGAGCAAGAAGCAAGCGAAGGAGGGTTTTGAAAACCTTCTTGCCAATGCGGCACTGCTACCGGGAGAACTGGCCGGCGTGGTGATTGCTCACCTGCAGGCTCTGGCTCCGCTATTTACGTAATCGAGTTTTGACCAATGACCAATAAATCATCCACGGCAGGAGAGCGGTAATGGCTGGAGACTGGATCAAGATGCGTGCTGATTTGCACACACACCCCAAAGTCGTCCGCATTGCGTCCGCTTTGGATGCGGACAGATTGCGCGTTGTCGGCGCACTACATGCGACATGGTGTCTGTTTGATGCCCATTCAGTAGATGGAGAGCTAGAAGGTTACTCCCCAAAAACTCTGAACGAAATGATCGGATTTGAAGGTTTTGCGCAGGCTCTTATCACTGTCGGCTGGCTTGAATCGACTGATGTAAGCCTCTGTGTGCCAAGATTTTCTGAGCATAACGGGCAGTCCGCAAAACGACGTGCACAGGAGGCAGACAGAAAACGAAATGTCCGCAAGATGTCCGCATCAGATGCAGACAAAAAGCGGACCAGAGAAGAGAAGAGAAGAGAAGATCTAAACCCCTCTCTTAAGGAGGGCTCGGAAGAAAAATCGGAAGAGGGACAACCCCCGGTTCAGCCAACTGCAGCCCGATACCTTGAGGGCCTGGATGAGCCGATCGGTAAATTCACCATGACCAGCGCGTGGCTGCCATCCAGAGATTTTCGCCAGCGCGCGGCGATGTGGGGAATAGCTTTGCCTGAGCCTGATTACCTGTCCACTGAGCTCGCTGAGTTCGCGTCTTACTGGGAGTCAGAGGGGAAGGTGTTCACCCAGGTTCAGTGGGAGCAAAAACTCGCCCGGCACGTTGTGCTGGTGAGATCCAAAAAACAACCGGAAACCGGAGGTAAGGACAATGCAGGAGTTCGGGGAGAGCCTACAGCATCCAGGGCTGTTCAGCAGATTCAGTCAGCCCACGCAGAGTGGAGACGTCGCAATGGACTTGATGGCAACGGAAACGGCGTGGCGCCTGTGGCAGGTCATGGGGGAAATATTCTCGAACCGGTGGACGCAGAAGAATGGGGCGGAGCCGTCGGCGCTCTGGATCGCCCAGATAGGTTCGATGACTGAAAAGCAAATCAAGCTGGTCTGCCAGCAGTGCATGGAGCGCTGCGCAGCAGGAAACACATGGCCGCCAGATCTCGCTGAGTTTGTATCGCTCGTTTCAGAGAGCGGCGCTAACCACTTCAACCTGACTTCGGATTGTGTGATGTCGGAATACCGCCGCTGGCGTAACGAGTCCTACCGGTACTCAGGCAGCGATAAATACACATGGTCGCAACCAGTCCTGTATCACATCTGCGTTGAGATGCGCAGAACGGGCGTGGAGCGACAGATGACAGAGGGGGAACTCAAAAAACTGGCAGAGAAGCTGTTAACAAAATGGAGCAAGCACGTCAGTAATGGCCTTTCGGTACCGCCGATTCGCCGCCAGCTTGCAGCACCGCAGCACCTGGCAGGGCCAACTCCGGCGCAGCTGCTGATGGATGAGTACAAACGCCGCAAGGCGGCAGGTTTAACTAACTAAATCGAGTGATGACCAATGACCAAACCATTAACCCTGAAAGACCAGGTGGCGATCTTTGTTCGCTACCAGCCGAACTGTGCTGTCGGCGACGTTTCCGAAGCGCTGGATATGTCAGGTGCAACAGCAGGCAAGCTGCTGCGCGAACTGAGTGATGATGGGGTGATAACACGCTCACGTAACAGCGTCCAGTACACCTATGCGGCGGTGCCGCATGCTGATATCCCGGATGTAATCCTTCCATGCATGGAGGAGAAAAGCGACCCGATCAAGATGCAGGCTGCTGAGCAGAAGGCAAAAGCGCTGGAAGAAAAAGGACTGTGGCGCCGCGCTGCAGCGGTTTATTCGGACATGTTCGGCATTGCCTGCAGCTCTGTGGAGGTTGCCTGGATCGCCAAACGCCGTAAAGAGTGCTTGCGCCAGGCGGGGAGGGCCTGACTGATGCCAAGACCAAAAACACACAGGGAACGCACCCTGTTCATCAGCTGGATTATCGAGATGGTGAAAAAGCATGGCCACGCTACGACCAATGATGTCGTCGCCATGTTCGGCCTGCACCGTACTACTGCCGAGAAATACATTCGGGCTGCCGTGAAGCAGGGCCATCTTATCCGCCACGGACGCTGCGGCGTCTTCCGCGACCAGCGGGCAGTTATTGACTTTGACATGGAGCGTTACACCAATCGTATGACGGCGAAATGAAACTAAAGATTGAGAATTAACTATCACCAAGCCGCCCGGAAAGGATTTTTAGGGCGGCTATAAGCGAGAAGCGGACACTGCCTGGCGATGGGCTATGACGCCTCACACGTGTATGAGTACAATAAATCCACCTACTGAGATAACTCTTACAGCTTTGAGTAATTTATATAACGGCAATCCAAGAATTATAAATAAGTATTTATAGTGTCATTCAGCGCCTTTAAAAAGGATCGCTATTTGACAGGCAATCCATTGCCAAGTAATAGTATTTGTTAGTTGATAAAATGCATTCTGATGATTAAAATTTATGTCGGTAATTTTTATAGATAGTATATTATTTATTTGCGGCGGAAAAGCACCATTCCCGCGTGATGAAGCTCGTCATTACTGACAAAAGTTCCATCAGCTGTAAAACCGGTATCGTCCTGATAGTAGATCCTGTTTTCACGAATGTCGTAGTCGCCCTGATAAGCATTGTATTTTGCGCCTCGTGCTTCATTGTAACGCCCATTTGGTAAAAGCTCATGGCGAATGTACCCATCTTCGGTAATCCAGAGGCCTGTATAAGTATGCTGTTTTTTCATGTGTTTCCTGATGTCATGTATGCGTATCAGAGATAAATTGTTGTATTAGCGTGTGGTTTCACGACTCATTTTGAGCAATTCCGGTCAAGAGAAATTCCAAGCGCATATGAGATTGTTATTTTTTATTAACAGGGGTTAACTCTGCCGTCATATAAACCCTGTTTTTAAAAGAAGCCCCAAGAATTTCATATGATTTCCCCTCTTTAGTTGCCAGTGTGAGAATTTTTTTCTCAGCGCCCTCGATGGTTGAATCGACTGCCGTAACAATCTGGGCCATAGTGCTGAAAGATGATAAAAAGAGAATTGTTGCTACAGTCAAACGATGGATATTATTCATAGTGATTTTCCTGTCAATGGATAAGAGATGATTTTTAAAAAGTGGGAATAAAATAATTTAAATTTATTCCCAGTGCCAGTTTGGTTTTTGTAATTAATACAGTGTTACTGTCGGTTAAGAATGACGTAATGAATTAAAAATTGTCATGCAATTTATCATGTCATCAGCAGTTCTTATTCCAGAGGCATTAAATAAATAATGATCGCAGATACTTACTTCGTCCCGCTGTCATACGCTTCAGTTTGCGGATGCTGTCGGTCTGATGGTTATTTCTGTTGTATCAACGTTTTCCGGAGCCTCAATGACATGTCGTACGGCACGGGCAATATCAGCGGGTTTAAGTGCAACAGAACGGTATGCATCCATCACCGCCATGGTTTCTGCATGGGTGATGGTTGAGGCGAGTTCACTTTCTACAACGCCGGGATTAACGCAGGTCACGCGGATTTTCGAGCTTTCCTGCCGTAAACCATCGGAAATAGCGCGTACTGCGAACTTAGAGGCGCAATAGACGGCGGCTGTAGGCACAACTGAAAGGGCACCGATAGAGCCAAGGTTGATTATCTGACCAGAACCCTGAGCTTCCATCACTGGAAGCACAGCCCCAATCCCCCACAGCACGCCCTTGATGTTAACGTCAATCGTACGTTCCCATTCATCCTGTTTACCGGCCGCAAGCGGCGAAAGTGGCATGATGCCCGCATTGTTAATCAGAACGTCAACACGCCCCCACGTATCAAGCGCTGACTGCACAAACTGAGCCATGGACAGTCGGTTTGTGACATCCAGCTCCCGCGCTTCAGTAATACCGCCGGTGCTGCGGATTTCTGCGGCTATGGCTTCGATACGATCCAGTCTGCGTGCCCCTAATAGCACCTTCGCGCCTGCATTTCCAAGCTCTCTGGCAATACCTTCCCCAATGCCACTTGACGCGCCGGTAATTAATATAACTTTATCCATGATGTGCTCCTTCAGTTGAGTTCAGAGAGATGATAGAACTTTGTGATTAGTTCCAGTATCCTGCTTTCACTGGACTCAGTAGTTAGCAGAGCTAAACAATGAAAATTGATCTCAATCTTTTACCTGTTTTTATTGCGGTTGCTGAAGAACGTAATTTCACCACAGCCGCAGCCCGGCTGGGAGTTACACGCTCGGCGGTTAGTCAGGGAATAAGGCGGCTTGAGGATGCTTTCGGCACAATGCTGGTAATGCGGACAACACGTTCAGTAAACCTGACTGAAGCGGGAGAACAACTGCGTACATCCCTGTCATTACCTTTATCCAGCATTGAAGCTGCGTTCGAAGAGATTGCATCCGACAGTACGCCACGTGGACTTCTGAGGATCGCGGTAACCTCCATAGCTGAAGAGTTTCTTTCAGGTCCGCTGATCGCCTCGTTTGCGGCTGCTAATCCAGCCGTGACGATCGACATTGTCGTGACAGATGAGGAATTTGATATTGTGGCCGCTGGTTATGATGCTGGCGTAAGGCTCGGAGATGTGATCGAGAAGGATATGATTGCCGTCCCGCTTACAGAAAAGCAACGTGAAATGGTGGTTGCGTCCCCATCCTATCTCACAGCTAATAGCGCCCCTCTTCACCCGCGTGAGCTTGTGTATCATCAGTGTATCGGCTGGCGTCCTTCCCCGGATGTTGCTCCTTATCGCTGGGAATTTGAGGAGAACGGGAGAGCTTTCGACGTGGCGGTAGAACCGCGAATAACAACTAATGACCTGCGTCTCATGCTGAGGCTGGCTCTTGCCGGTGGAGGTATAACATTTGCCCCTGAGGAAACATTCAGGCCGTATATTGAAAATGGTCAACTTGTTTCAATGCTTGATGATTTTCTTCCCCATTTTCCTGGCTTTTATCTGTATTTTCCTCAACGCCGGAATATAGCGCCAAAACTACGCGCCCTAATCGAACATGTCAGGCAATGGCGGCAACCGTATGCTTAATGGTAAGCGCTAAATACTTTGTAACGTAAACCAGTTTTCTGAGGACTGACTCATTTAGTTAGTTGTTATGTCCGCTTCTGGCACAAAACGGAAGTTACTCTTCCCTTGTAAGCGGGACTCTGTTGGGGCGTATTGAACTTTACAGACTTAAACGAGCGCTTTGCACACAGTGCGGCAAGCGGGCTTATGCTCTCATTTTTCATAATTCTTATCGGCATTTTGTGTGCCTAAAGCATTGATCAAAACGGCCCATAGGTATACTGTATATTCATACAGTTAATGCAGCGGAGGCTATTATGAGAGTTGAGTTAAGCATTGATAGAACTAAAGAACTTCCTAAGGGCGCTGTCCCGGCTCTGGAAAAAGAACTGTTAACACGACTGCAGGATCAGGTAGGCGATTGCACCCTGGTTATACGACGAACAGGCTCAGATGGGTTAAGTGTTCTGGGCGGTGAAAAGGACGCGAAGAAGAAGGTAGAAAAGATCTTCCAGTAGACCTGGGAAAGCGCTGACGACTGGTTTTATTAATTCAGCATGTAATTAGTTTCCTGGGTGGAAGGGGAGGTTTGGTGAAACAAAAAGAAGAATTTCCAAAAAAGGGTTATGCAGTCATCAGATGTCACGATGGGGTTATCGTTGCACGACTGCACTCATTTCCTGAATGTGACCGTGCGCTGATGTACAGGCGAGGTGATGTGGTGTCGTTTACGCCGCTTCTGGATGATGAGATTGTAGGGTCGCCAACTCTCTTTACGCAGATGCTGGAGCGGGCAGGTTACCGTGTTTCGCTTAATTCTGTTAAACTCCCGTCATAGGCCTGAACAACCTATACCTGCTGCGCCACTGGAGAGATACCATGGCGCAAAAACCTTCCAAACAAGCACTTAAACTGGTTCCTTTCGGAATCAGCGATTTCTTTTTGCCTGCGCACTTACTGGTGACGGCATGAAGAAAACTAGCTTCATTCACACCCAGCTCACGACGAAAGAAGTGGACGAGCTCGAGGCCCGCTATCGCGCTAATGACGTGCGGACTGTGCGCAGCCTTGATTTCGATCTCATCCACTGGACGCTCACCGCTTATCTGCCCGAGGCAAACAGAGCCCCGCGTCAGGATAAAACCTTCCAGCAAAAGCTCTGGAGGGAAGCGTGAAGACCTACAACATCACCCCGATGGGCAAACCCAGGATGACCAGGGCGGATAAGTGGAAAAAGCGGCCGGAGGTTCTCCGATACCGCGCGTTCTGCGATCTCGTTCGGCTGCTGGGCGTCGAACTGCCGGAAGCAGGCGCACACATTACGTTTATCCTCCCGATGCCCCTGAGCTGGAGCCAGAAGAAGCGCCAGGAGATGGCGGGAAAACCTCACCAGCAAAAGCCCGACAAAGATAACTTGGAGAAAGCCCTGATGGATGCCATCTATGTCGATGACGCCCATATCTGGGATACTCGCGTGACGAAGCGCTGGGGCGAAGAAGGGCAGATCATCATCGGGGAGATCGACTGATGCGCGCCTTGCTGAAACCGGTTATCGCCCGGGAGCTGGGCGTTGTGCTGCTGAAACCCGGCAACGAACTGATGCCCATGTTCATTTCAGGGCGCGTGCTGGTGGAGAGCCAGCCTGCCAGTATGGCCAGCTTTGAGACCGGGCGGGTGCCTGATTTGCGTCAACCGCTGGCGGTTAACCCGGCTCTGCGCCCTTTCTTCCTTCACGAAAAGGTGATCACTGCCGCTGGTGGGCTGAATGGCCTGGAATACTGGTTGCTGCGCCATGGCGGCGGCACCTGCCAGTACCAGCACAGCGATTACCACTATCACGAACTGACCACCATGCGGCACGAGCCCGGTGCGATTCTTCTTTGCGGCCACTGCGACAACCGGCTGCGCGAGCAGTACACCGAGCGCCTAGCGGAGCTGGCGCGTCAGAACGTCATCGACTGGGTGCTGGACACTGCGCGGTCGGCACTGGCGATCGACAAGTCCCGCGAGATATCCCTGCCTGAGTTGTGCTGGTGGGCCGTTCGTGTCGGCGTCACCGATGCGCTGCCTGAATCCGTTGCCCGCGAGGCATTGCGCCTGCCGGCGGAGAAACAAACGTACCGCGAGAGCGAGATAGTACCGTCGGTTCCGGCTACCAGCATCATCGCTGACAAAGCCCGCGCGCTACCTGCAGCACCTGCAGGCGCTCCACCAGCCATTAAGCCTGTCGTGGGCGTACTTGTGGATCCCGAATCCCCGCAGACCTTCATGAAGCGGCCAAAGCGGACCCGCTGGGAGAACGCAAAGTATCTCGCTTGGGTTAAGACGCAGCCCTGCGAGTGCTGCGGCAGGCCGTCAGATGATCCACACCATCTAATCGGCTGGGGGCAGGGAGGCATGGGAACGAAAGCGCACGACAGTCTCGTGATCCCCCTGTGCCGCCGGCACCATACCGAACTACATAACGATCCGGTGAAATTCGAGCGCAAGCACGGTACTCAGCCGGAAATGATAATCAGAGTGCTGGACCGGGCCTTTGCGCTCGGCGTTCTGGCTTAAGGAGCAGTACAGGATGACACCACGTCAACGCCGCATTCATCTCGAAGGTCTGGGTAAAGCAGCTGCAGCGCCGAGAAAAAGTTACCTCGGTAAGTTCACGCCATTAACGAGCGTCCAGTCTGCCTGGATTAAATCCTTGCTGACGGTCTGGGGCGAATGCGTCGGCGGTAAAACCCGCGCGCAATACCGCCTTGAGAATTGCAGCCAGTTCTGGTCTGAGGTTAAGCAATCTGAGTGGTCGGACAGTCAGCTGTCGCGCATCACTGAGGCGCTGGGGCAGGCGAGGAAAGAGGGGTTCCGTGGCGTGCAGGCGGCGTTGCGTGCCCGGGCCATTTTGTGGCCGGTGACCCTGTCAGCGTTAATCGAAAAGAGCGAGCGCCGCGATGATGCTGACTTTATCGAGCAGATCATGTTGAACACTTTTGACCTGCACGATCCGGTGTACCAGGTTGGCCTGCAGTTCTATACCAGCCGGAAGAAGATCTCCGACATTACCCGGGAGCTGCAGCACGTGGCTCCCTGGCTAACTGACGGCGAAGCGCGTAAGCGCGTGCGCTGGTGCCTTGAAATCTTCCAGGCGAAGGTGTTTCTGGCCGTGCGCCGGCAGATGAAAACCGAGCAAAACTGAGAGGCCTTTTAAAAAATATTTCAGTTTATGTTGAAAACGGGCCAGAAAGATGAATAATTCATTCATGCTTGGCAGAGCTGCGCCACGATGACAGCGCGAAAAGCCCTTATCAAACAAATTACGAAACCTCGCTCCGGCGGGGTTTTTTATTATTAATAAATGGTAAATGATATGTATCTTTTAAGATGCAAGCCACGTAGAGTGCGCGAGTGGTGAATCCCCCTAAGCGGTGGGGCGGCTAGGCAAAACGAGTCGGGTTTGTAAAACGCGGTTCTGTGGTCTAGCGCAGGGTCACCGGGAGGCACCCGGCACCACAACTTCAGTGTCATCTATATCTAAGGCTGCCTATTGGCGGCCTTTTTGATGTACATGGTTTTGACCTACATAGCACCGCCTGTCTTTTTTGTTCGTACTGAATAAATAAACAGATAAAGTTAGCTTTATTGAAGGAAGGCGATTAGGCTGCGCCTGTGGTGAATCCCCCTATGCGGCGGGGCGACTAGACTTGGAGGTGAATGACGCGATTCTGTGGTCTAGCATAGAGTCACCGGGAGGCACCCGGCACTACAGTCCCATTACTATAGATTTCTAAGGCTGCCGATTGGCGGCCTTTTTGTTTTATATGACTTTAGCCAGCACAGCACTACTGGTCGTTTTGTTCAGACTGAATATATAAACAGATAAAAATAGCTTTATGGCAGGAAGACGACTAGGCTGTGCCTGTGATGAATCCCCCTATGCGGCGGGGCGACTAGACATGGCAAGTGAGTAGCGCGATTCTGCGGTCTGGCGCAGAGTCACTGGGAGGCACCCAGCATCACATTCAACAATGAGCTTCTTTGCACGGTTCTGATATAGGCTTTGCCGTCCACATCACGCATGGATTCCGGTTAACAGATCAGATACTGTCGTCTTGATGAGTTCTATCAGAGCTTGAAGAGGACGGTGAGTATGCAAGAAGGTTTCTACTGGATACAGCATAACGGCAGGGTGCAGGTCGCTTATTACACTAATGGCGAAACTGAAGACCTTGAAACGGGCAAGACCGTAACCGGTATCTGGCATCTGACGCAGGGCGATGACATTTGTGACAATGGTGAAGCAGAAGTAATCAGTGGTCCGTTACCACAACCAGTGTAAGCACTGATAGCTAATCACCGACTTATTGTTATCTATAACATCCCGCGCCACTGGCCTCGTCGCCAATGGACGGCGGAAAGTTGGAATTATCCGCGAGGTCAGTCCAACAATCATAAGCCTCGGCATCAAGCCGGGGCTTTTCTGTTTCAGGCTCCCGGAACCCCATCACTCGTTTTGTCGTTTATTCATCCGGAGGGCCTGATCCCTTACCAAATAGCACCCGCATCCCAGCGAGGTGAGAGAAATGTCCCGTATGAGCAAACTTGTCACCGGAGTCGCCCTCGGCACCTCAGGAGGAACCATCCTGAACGGCGTCCTCACAAAACTGAGCCCTGACGAATGGAGCGCCATCGGCGTACTGGCTGGTATTGCCGGGATCATCGTTACAGGGCTTATTAACTGGTATTTCAAACGCAAGGTCGCCAATGCACAGGTAAAAGCGCTTGAGAAGTACGGGCCTGCAGTCAAAGTCGGAGATGATTAAATGCCAATGACCAGTAGCCAGCGTAACAAACTCATTGCCGCTGCTGGTGGCGGTGCAATGCTGATCGCCTCGCTGTTCCTCGGTGGGCAAGATGGCGTAGAAGGACGGAAACACGAAGCTTATAAAGACGTCGCCGGGGTGTGGACTGTCTGCGACGGCCACACGGGCCGGGATATCGTGAGAGGTAAAAAGTATACCGATCGCGAATGTGACCAGCTGCTATGGAAAGACCTCCAGCCAGCCAAGCGTACGGTAGACAGTCTGGTTAAGGTGCCGCTGGGCGAATATCAGCGCGCCGCACTTTACAGCTTTGTTTTTAACGTTGGCTCTGATGCATTCTCGAAGTCCACGTTGCTGCGCAAGCTAAATAAAGGCGATCACGACGGAGCGTGCGAAGAGATGCGCCGCTGGGTTTACGCTGGTGGTATGAAGTGGAAAGGCCTCCAGAACCGGCGAGAGATGGAGCGTTCGATGTGCCTGGCGGAGAGCAAATATGACCTTTAGCCTTCGAACAGTTCTGCTGATTGCTCTCGTGGGCATGCTGCTAACTATTGGCTATGGCGAGCTACGGTACCGGAATGGCTGGTACGCCCACGCCGACCACATCAACGTGCTGGCTGCCGATAAGCGCGCCAAAGCAGAGAAGGCGATTCAGCCTGTTGAGCAGAAGGCCGCTAAGGCCAGCGACGAAGGCCGGATCATCTACCGAACCATAACCCGCGATGTGGTGAAATATGTCCAAGATCCGAATCGTACCGTTTGTGATTTTGATGATGAGTCTGTCCGGTTGCGGCAACAGGCTATCGATGCTGCCAACTCCATCAGCGGATTTGATGCAGGAGCCGTGCAAGGGAAGTGATGCTGGTGCCAACAGCGACGAAGATCTACAGGCTGATATAGAAACCGCCCAATGCCTGCGCCAGCTGCGGCTCAACACGTATCGCTGGCAGGCCTGGTATAAAGCGTTGCTTTGAAGTGAATGCCGGGCAGCTGTCACCACCCGGCCTGTGCTTACTACTGCAGTTCCTTATCTTTTAGTTGTTCAACGTAAAAGTCATAACGCTTAAGGAACCACAGCCGGCAGTCTTCATCCATGTTGCCGGTAATTGCATCCGTGCAGAGGTGTCGGCCGTGCAAGCGCATCCGGGCAAAGCTACTGGCAAGAAAATCTAAATCCCGGGAAGACACGACACCCTTCTCACTTACTAACTGCATACATTCCTCCTCTGTTAGACCAACAAAAAGAAAAATGCGACTGTTGTAAGTATGGCTCAAATATCCACACGCGCTATCACTCCGGCCGCTGAAGCAGGCTTGAAGCCGTCGCCAGTCATGCACTGGTTATAAGAGACGAGCCGGAGTAATCAACTCAAGGGCATGGGTGTGGTCACTCCGGGAAGTGGCAGCCATTACAGAGCTATTCTGCTGGTAGGCTTGATGTTGGTAAAAAAATGCCCTCTGGCAAGAGGGCAATACATGCTATTAACAGACTCTTATGTTGAGTGTTCTCATGTGGGTCATGATACAGCTCCATGGTGTTCCCTGGTGTAGGTAGGAGCCTTCGCAGGGATATTGACTATGGCACATAATGCTGAGTTAACAAGCGAACTGGCAAACACCTGAACGATTCTTAGTTTTGGCTGGTGGATCAATGACGATTAATCCTATGCGACCTAACCCTAAATAGAACCTCATCCCTGAGGCTCTGACACAGTCTCTCCTCTGGACTTTAAGCATAGGGTGTCCTGAGCTTCGTGTGGCTTGATAATGGTCGATGGTGAACATATATACAGGATGTGGCATGTCGCCATCGGTTAAGGATAATGACCATGAATCAGGCCGTTGAGAAAGTTATTTATAGCGCATTGACTAAAAATGAAAGAGCCGCAGGGATTGGATCTTCAGCAACAGCTAACGAAATCATAGAGCGTGTTAAGCCCTATTATCAGTCCGCCAGTGAGGCTGAGAGACAAGCACTCCTCGAAAGGTTAAACAAACTTAAAGTAGAGCCTGGCGTCCCTATCCCAACAAATATCGAGCAATTGCTAAGCAATTAATCTAAACCGCCTTCGGGCGGTTTTTTATTGCCATCATCATGGACCGAGCCATCGTAATGGCTGTAGCGGATAAATATAAAATATGCCCTATAGGGGGTAAAAGGATAATGTTATAGGCATTCTCATAGTGCCCGTGGTACTGCAACTCAGGAGTCAATTTATGAAAAAGCTAAAAGTTACGATTGCTCATCTCGAGGAGCACAGAGATGGCATTGTTCACGGGACGAAAGTCACTTTCCAGGTTATACAGAATGAGAAAGTATTAGTCCGGGACTCGTTATCCGGTAAAGCTTCCCAACCATTCACTAAAACTTACGATGTTACCGCCAGTGATGCCGATATTTTTGTGACGCATGATCGCCATGATTTGAAATGGCTAACGATCACGGCTGAGCTGATTGAATAATATTTATTTTTCATTCTCAATTGCATAGCATGACCTCCGGGTACCCAAAGGAGATAGCTATGTTTGTTGCAGAAGGATTAAAGCCTGATCTCGATAATGAGGGATGGGTAAAAGGATGGGGAGTTGTTCGAAAATCCCCGTGGCATTTAGTCGGTGTTTACGCCACCAAAGATGTTGCTGAAACAAAAGCAGCTTCATCAGGGGATGGCTACGAAGCACACTATGGCTCACATAGATTAGGGAGCGATGACTTCATTCACGGTATGTGATTGAAGCCTGCTAACGGTATGGCCTCGCATTCGCGGGGCTTTTTTATGCGCATCCCACGCGTCTCAGAAGAGCGTCTTTGAGCTGTGTGCATGGAAAATGTGTTGTTCTTAGCGACCTGGCCGCATCGAAATATCTACCACACCCCATCACCGCCTGGTTTGCAATTGATAAATATTCTCATTTCGGCGGGTCCTCCCGGAGGGGCGGCCTGCCACGAGGCGGCGGGCACGCGGAAAAAGGCTAGTTTTCGTGATCCAGGGTCATCATCATCATGTGCATAACTGTATGATTTTTATAAGTGCGGTTTAGCAATGATGTCGAATCGTTCAAAAAGTGTTCACCATCATGGACCAGGAACTCTCCACCCTGAAGCTGAACATCAATCAGCTGGCAGGAATCACCGGCGTTCATCGCCAGACCGTTGCCGCCAGGCTTAAGCAACTTGAGCCTGCGCTGGGCAGTAACAACAAACTCAAACTCTACCTCATCACCGATGTGCTCACCGAGTTGATGGCGCCCGTCGTCGCGTCCAGCGCCGAAGATATGACGCCCTCGGACAGGCTCGCCCACTGGAAAGCGGAAAACGAGCGGCTCAAATTCGAGCAGGATACCGGCCAGTTAATCCCGGCTGATGAGGTGGCCCGTGAATTTTCTGTCATGGCAAAAGCTGTGGTGCAGGTGCTGGAGACGTTGCCGGACATTCTGGAGCGTGACTGCGCTATGAGCCCCTCGGCTATCAGTCGGGTACAGAGTGTTATTGATGACCTTCGCGATCAGATTGCGCAGCGCGTTCTGGACGCAGAATCGGAGGAGGACGAGCCAGAGGAGGACTGATGGCGAAGCGGGCATCTGCCCGGGGGATCCGAAAGGATATCCCTGGAATACTTCGTGCCCCACGCCGCATGCTGGTGGCCGATGCAGTCAGTAAATTTATGCGCGTGCCAATGGGCGCCGGTAACTCCGTTCCCTGGGATCCGAACCTGGCTCCGTATGTACTCGAGCCAATGAACTGCCTGGCGTCGCGCGAGTATGACGCAGTGGTGTTTGTCGGCCCGGCGCGAACGGGGAAGACGATCGGCCTGATTGACGGGTGGGTGGTTTATAACGTGGTCTGCGACCCGTCTGACATGCTGATCATTCAGATGACAGAGGAAAAGGCCCGCGAGCACTCGAAGAAACGACTGGATCGCACGTTCCGTTGCAGTCCGGAAGTGGCAAACCGTCTTAGTCCCCGCAGGAACGATAACAACGTTTACGACAGGACTTTCAGGGCAGGTAACTATCTCAAGATAGGCTGGCCATCGGTCAATATCATGTCCTCGTCGGATTACAAATGCGTCGCCCTGACAGATTATGATCGCTTTCCGGAGGATATCGATGGGGAAGGTGATGCATTCTCTCTGGCCTCCAAGCGTACCACCACGTTTATGTCGTCCGGCATGACGCTGGTGGAGAGTTCACCAGGCCGGGACATCCGCGATACAAAGTGGCGCCGAAGTTCGGCGCATGAAGCCCCGCCGACAACCGGTATTCTTTCTCTTTACAACCGCGGCGACCGCCGCCGCTGGTACTGGCCTTGTCCGCATTGCGGTGAGTATTTCCAGCCTGAGATGACGGCGATGACCGGTTACCGGGAAATCGGCGATCCGGTAAAAGCCAGCGAAGCAGCCTGTATCCATTGCCCTTCCTGCTCCGGGGTTATCACCGCCGGCCAGAAACGCGCCCTTAATATGAAAGGTGTCTGGCTGCGAGAGGATCAGCAGATCGATAGTTGCGGAACAATAACAGGTGCCGGACGGCGGTCACGAATCGCGTCGTTCTGGATGGAAGGCCCGGCAGCTGCATATCAGACATGGGCACAACTGGTTTACAAACTGCTGACCGCTGAACAGGAGTACGAAGCGACCGGTAGCGAAGAAACGCTGAAAACGGTTATCAACACCGACTGGGGGCTGCCGTATCTCCCGCGTTCCAGCATTGAGCAACGCAAAGGTGACGAACTGCTGCAGCGCGCAGAACCGGTTGAACGGCGGCGCGTGCCTGCTGGCGTCAACTTCCTGGTGGCGACGGTCGATGTTCAGGGCGGTAAAAACCGGCGATTTGTGGTGCAGGTTGTTGGCTATGGCGCCCACGGAGAGCGGTGGGTGGTTGACCGGTACAACATCATGCAGTCGATGCGCACCACACCTGACGGCGAAAGCTACCATATCGATCCTGCCAGCTACCCGGAGGACTGGGATCTTCTACGTACCGATGTGCTGGATAAAACCTGGGCGCTGGATGGCGAGCCGGGCAAGCGAATGGGCCTGTTGGCAATGGCTGTCGACTCCGGCGGTGAAGATGGTGTTACCGACAATGCCTATGAGTTCTGGCGGCGCTGTCGCCGTGATGGTCTGCAGCGCAAAGTCTGGCTTTTCAAGGGTGACAGCCAGACCCGGGCGAAACTGATTACCAAAACCTACCCGGATAACACCGGGCGTTCTACCCGGCGCGCGAAGGCGGCCGGTGATGTCCCTCTCTACCTTCTCCAGACAAACGCACTGAAAGACCGGATCAACAACGCGCTGTGGCGCAATGTGCCGGGGCCGAACTACGTGCATTTCCCTGACTGGCTGGGAGGGTGGTTTTACGACGAACTGACCTATGAGGAGCGATCATCTGATGGGAAATGGACGAAGCCTGGTAAGGGGGCTAACGAAGCGTTTGACCTTATGGTTTACGCACATGCCCTGGTCATTCTTCATGGTTACGAAAAGATTAAGTGGCCTGATGCCCCTGAGTGGGCGCGTCGGGAGAGTTATCTGGTGGTTGAGCCATCGCCAGACGCGCCTGCAGTGGCACCGGTGCCGGTTGCAAAACCGTCAGTATCAGAACCTAAGGCTACGAAACCAGTCCGTGAATCGGCATGGTCATCATCATCAGGAGGCTGGGTGTGAATCTCAATGATATTCAGGACATGGTCAGACGCTATACCGAAGCGGAAATGACCATCCTGCAGGGCAAGTCCATCACGTTCAACGGTCAGCAGATGACCATGGAAAACCTGAGCGAGATACGGAAAGGTCGTCAGGAGTGGGAACGAAAAGAGGCAGCTGCTGTGGCTGCCGCAACGGGCAGAAGTGGCTCCTTTAAACTGGCGAGGTTCCCGCGATGAGCGCCCTGGATAATCTGATAGGTGTATTTTCACCAAGCTGGAAAGCAGAGCGCCTTAAGTCCCGCCTGATGATCCAGGCATACGAGGCTGTCATTCCTACCCGAACGCACCGTGCAAAACGCGAGAACCGTTCAGCGAATCAGCTGACGCAATTTGGCGGACGCTCACTGCGCGAGCAGGCCCGGTGGCTCGATTGTAACCACGATCTGGTGATCGGCATCCTTGATAAGCTCGAAGAGCGCATCGTGGGTGCGAAAGGCATCATCGTTGAGCCTCAACCCCTGATGAAAAACGGCGAGATAGCCGCTGACGTTGCCAAGCAGATCCGTGCCAAATGGGCGGAATGGTCCGTTTCTCCAGATGTTACCAGCCAGTTTACCCGGCCAGTGCTGGAGCGTCTGATGTGCAGGACCTGGTTACGTGATGGCGAAGTGTTCGCGCAACTGGTCAGTGGCACTGGTAATGGTCTGTCGCCTGTGGCGGAAATTCCTTTCTGGATTGAGGCACTGGAACCCGACTTTGTGCCGATGGAGAAGACGGAGACGGGGCAGAAGTTGTGCCAGGGCATTTACCTCAACGACTGGGGCCGCCCGATCAGATATATGGTCTACAAGAACATTCCGGCGGAAGGCATGCGCCAGGGTGACACAAAGGACATTCAGGCGGAGAACATGCTTCACCTGAAGTTTATGCGGCGCCTGCATCAAATCCGGGGTAACTCGCTGCTTGCCGGGGTGCTGATGCGTCTTTCGGCGCTGAAGGAGTACGAGGACGCCGAGCTGACCGCGGCCCGTATCGCTGCGGCGTTAGGCATGTTCATCAAGAAAGGCGATGGTCAGTCGTATCCGGAAGACAGCGCGCAGGGCTCCCGGGAACTGAACATTGAGCCCGGCATGCTGTTTGACGATCTCCGCCCCGGTGAAGATATCGGGATGATCAAATCGGACCGACCAAATCCCAACCTCGAAACTTTCCGCAATGGGCAGCTCCGTGCTGTGGCCGCCGGATCGCGTGGTAGCTTCTCCAGTATCGCCCGTAACTATGACGGGACATACAGCGCGCAGCGCCAGGAGCTGGTGGAGTCAACCGAAGGCTATTTCATTCTTCAGGACGCATTCATCGCAGCGATCACCCGGCCGATGTACCGGGCCTGGCTCAAGATGGCGATTGCTTCAGGCGAGATCACGATCCCGCCAAATGTGGATAAAGCCACGCTATACAGCGCCGTGTTCTCCGGCCCCGTTATGCCATGGATTGACCCGGTCAAAGAGGCGAACGCCTGGAAAATTCTGCTCCGGGGTGGTGCTGCAACCGAAAGTGAATGGGTGCGCGCCCGCGGCGCAAATCCGGATGATGTGAAACGCCGCCGTAAGGCGGAGATCGATGAAAACCATAAACAGGGGCTGGTGTTCGATACAGACCCGGCAAACGACAAAGGAGACACCAGTGTCGAGGAAACAAAACCGGGTAAAGAATCGCCCAAAGGCCCAGGCAAAAAATAGCTGGTTCCGTATGCAGGCCAGTTCCGAAAACGAAGCTGATATCTATATCTACGACGAGATCGGCTACTGGGGAGTAACGGCGAAGCAGTTCGTCGCAAACCTTAAGGCGCTGGGCGACGTCACCCACATCAAACTGCATATCAACTCCCCTGGTGGCGATGTCTTTGACGGTATCGCCATTTTTAATGCCCTGAAATTCCACGGCGCGGCGATCACCGTTTATATCGACGGTCTGGCTGCCTCAATGGCATCAGTGATCGCCATGGTAGGAAACCCGGTGATCATGCCGGAAAACACCATGATGATGATCCACAAGCCCTGGGGTTTTGCTGGCGGTGACGCTGATGACATGCGCGACTATGCCGACCTGCTCGACAAAGTGGAGTCGGTGCTGATCCCGGCCTACGCGCAAAAGACGGGCAAAAGCCCTGAAGAAATTGCGGCAATGCTGGAGGACGAAACCTGGATGAACGGCAACGAGTGTGTCGAGCTGGGTTTTGCTGACCAGGTGACACCTTCACTGCAGGCAATGGCCTGTATCCATTCGAAACGTATTGAGGAATTTGAAAAGATGCCAAACAGCATTCGTAACATGATCACCCCGCCGCGCAACTCCACCCAGCGCGAACCAGTGAATCAACAGCCGCCAGCTGCTCCTGCGGTTAATGAGACTGAGATTCGAGCTCAGGTTCTGGCAGAGCAGAAAGCCCGTGTGAATGGCATCAGTGATCTCTTTGCCATGTTCGGCAACAAGCATATGGAACTGCAAAACAAGTGCGTTGCAGATCCGGATTGTTCGGTAGAACAGGCAAAAGACCTGCTGCTGGCTGAGCTGGGTAAAACCGCCACGCCTTCCAACAAAACCACCCAGCCACATATTCACGCCGGGAACGGTAACTTTGTCGGCGACGGGATCCGCCAGGCGCTAATGGCGCGTGCCGGCTATGAAAATCTTGAGCGTGATAACGTCTATAATGGTATGACACTGCGCGAATACGCCCGCATGTCCCTGACTGAGCGCGGCATCGGGGTCTCCAGTTACAACCCGATGCAGATGGTCGGTTTTGCGCTGACGCACAGCACCTCTGATTTTGGCAATATCCTGCTCGATGTCGCCAACAAGGCGCTGTTGCAGGGCTGGGATGAAGCCGAGGAAACCTTTGAACAATGGACCAAGAAAGGCAGCCTGAGCGACTTCAAGACCGCACATCGTGTTGGCATGGGCGGGTTCCCGTCGCTGCGTCAGGTTCGCGAGGGTGCTGAATATAAGTACGTCACCACCGGCGATAAAGGTGAAACCATCGCGCTGGCAACCTACGGCGAGATCTTCTCTATTACCCGTCAGGCCATTATCAACGACGATCTGAACCAGCTGACCGACGTCCCTATGAAAATGGGCCGTGCGGCGAAAGCCACTATTGGCGATCTGGTCTATGCGGTGCTGACTGAAAACCCAAAAATGTCTGACAATAAGGCGCTGTTCAGCTCAGATCACAAAAACCTTTCTGCCGGCGCTATCGATGTATCTAACCTCGATAAAGCGCGCCAGCTTATGCGGGTACAGAAAGAAGGTGAGCGCTCGCTGAATATTCGGCCAGCTTACGTGCTGGTGCCGACAGCGCTGGAAACCGTAGCCAGCCAGACCATTAAATCTGCCAGCGTTAAGGGTGCCGACGTCAATGCCGGTATTGTTAACCCCATCCAGAACTTTGCACAGATTATCTCTGAAGCGCGCCTGGACGATGCCGATCCAGCCGCATGGTATCTGGCCGCACAGAAAGGCAGCGACACCATTGAAGTTGCTTACCTGAACGGTGTTGATACTCCGTATATCGATCAGCAGGAAGGTTTCACCACCGACGGCGTGGCTACTAAAGTGCGTATCGATGCAGGTGTAGCGCCGCTGGATTATCGCGGACTGGTCAAATCTACTGGTAAATAATCCCCCGACAATGAACCGGCCCGAAAGGGCTTTTTTTATATCTGCAATATGGTCCCGATGAGGGCCATACGGAGAGCTCATGAAGAATTATGTACAGGATGGTCACACTATCGATTTGACCAACTCGGGTTCGGCGGAAATCTCCAGTGGCACACCTGTTGCCGTGGGTGATGTCCTGGCGATCGCAATCGCTGATATTCCTGTCGGCGAAACCGGCACGGGTTTAACCAGTGGCGTCGTTCAGTTGCCGAAACTGGCGGCTGATGATATCGCCCAAGGTAAAACCGTGTACTTCAAAAGCGGGAAAGTGCAGCTGGATGCTACCGGGGCGACACCGGCCGGGAAAGCCTGGCAGGCTGCCGGTGCGAACGTCGCCGCCGTACTGGTTAAGCTGAATGGCTAACCCCTTCGATGCGATGGTGGCCCGTATGGACGCGGCCACCGTCAATCTGATGGCGGATAAGGTCACGATCAATGGTGTCAATTTTGATGCTGTTGAAAGCCAGTTTGTCGCAGAAATGGGGCCGCTGGTGGGGGATGGCCTGTCACTGGTGGTGTTCTCCCTGGCAGTGTCGCCACGCAAAGGCGATGTCATTCACTGGAAGGGCCAGGACTACATTGTTACCCGCAAACAGTTGTTCAACGGTAAGCCACAGATCTGGATTGAGTAATGGAGGCTTTATGTCCATTAAAGGGCTCGAACAGGCGATCGCTAACCTGGAAAGCATAAGCAAAACCGCCGTGCCGCGGGCATCCTCTCAGGCGGTGAACCGTGTGGCCACCCGTGCCATCTCTCGCAGCACCCGGCAGGTCGCGAAGGATACCCGGGTGCAGCGGAAACTCGTCAATCAGCGTGCCCGTCTGAAGAAAGCCACGGTACGCAAGCCGCAGGCCACCATTCGGGTAAACCGCGGCAATCTCCCGGCGATCAAGCTGGGTGTAGCCAGCATGCGTCTTTCCAGGCGAAAACGTGACAAGGCTGGCGCGAGTAGCGTTCTGGTCGTCGGGCGGTTTCGCTTCCCGGGCGGATTCATTCAGCAGCTAAAAAACGGGCGCTGGCATATCCTGCGGCGAACAACAAAAAGCCGCTATCCGCTCGAGGTGGTGAGCATTCCTCTGGCGGTACCGCTGACTGAGGCATTCAAGCAGGAAAGCACCCGCCTGACGGCAACAGATCTTCCGAAAGAGCTCTCAGCGGCCTTACGCAATCAACTGAGGATAATTCTGACCAAATGAAACATCCCCTGATCCGCCTGGCGGTTCTGGATGCGTTGAAAGCTGGCATTACTGACCCTGTAACGTGGTCTGATGGACGTCCCGCTGTACTTGAGTCCGAAGATCTCCCTGCTGTCGCCGTCTATATCACTGACGCGCAGTCCACGGAGGAATCCATCGACGAAGATATCTGGCGCGCCACGCTTCATATCGAGGTGTTCCTGAAAGCGAGCGAAACGGATACCGCGCTCGATACCTGGATGGAAAGCAAAATCTATCCCCAGCTCAATGCACTCCCCGGCCTTACCCCTTTAATCGAAACCATGTCTGCTCAGGGCTATGACTATCAGCGCGATGACGAAATGGCGACGTGGGGATCGGCTGATCTCAAATACTCAATTTCATACGTAATGTGAGGTAATCATGCCAACACCAAGCCCGCTTGAACCCGTAAAAGGGGCAGGCACAACGTTCTGGCTCTATACCGGTTCAGGCGATCCGTATGCCAATCCGACCAGCGATGTTGACTGGATCCGCACGGCCAAAATCAAAGACCTGTCACCGGGTGAGCTGACCGCAGAGTCCTATGACGACACCTACCTTGACGATCCTAATGCAGACTGGGCTAACACAGCTCAGGGCGAGAAATCTGCCGGTGAGGCCAGTTTCAATCTGGCTTGGAAGCCCGGTGAGTCAGGACAGCAAACTCTGGTGGACTGGTTCTATAGCGGCGATGTGCGCGCCTACAAAATTAAATACCCGAACGGGACGATCGACGTTTTTAAGGGCTGGGTAAGTAGCCTCGGAAAAACCATCCCGGCGAAAGAGGTCATCACCCGTAGCGTGAAGATCAGTAACAACGGTAAGCCATCGCTGGCAGAGGAGACTCGCGCACCGGTCGTGACTGTCACTGGGGTGACTCTCGATAAATCTACTCTGGCAATCACTGTCGGTGGCAAAAATACTGTTACTGCTACGGTTACGCCTTCCGGTGCTACTGACAAAACCTTCCGTGTTGCCACCTCTGATCCGACTAAAGCCACCGTAACAGCCAGCGGTAATGTATTGACCGTCACGGGTGTTGCTGCAGGCACAGCACAAATTATCGTGATGACGAACGATGGTCTGAAAGTCGCGATCTGCACTGTCACCGTTTCCTGACCGGCGGGGCGCTGGCCCCGTCATTTTCAATGGAGTACTCCATGAATTTTCTGAAATCAGAGCCATTTATCTTCAACGGTAACACCGTTGAGTTGTTTGAGTTGTCCGCGCTGCAACGTATCGAGCATTTGCAATACCTGGCTCAGGATGAAAAAGCGCTGCCAAAAGACGAAGGGGAAGAGGGGTACCTTCCTTTACGGGTTGCCAGCAATATCCGGCGCGGTGCCCGGCTGATCGCAATGTCACTGTGGCAGGGGGACACCTCAAAGAATGTTGATTCTCTGCATGATGAGGTTTTGTCCGGCTGGTCGCCAGCGATGATTGGCGCCGGAGAGCATTTTGTTAAAAAGCTCTCTGACATGATTCCGGGTCAGGAGCCAGAGCAGGCCACCGGCGATGACAATGCAGATCACGAGGCCGGGGACGAGGAAGTGAGCGCGGAAAAGCGTTAGCCGGTGAGCTGAGTTTTGTGATGAAACTGGCGCGGGAGTTCCGGCGCCCGGACTGGCGCGCGATGCTTGCCGGCATGTCTTCCACTGAGCTGGCTGAGTGGGGGCGTTATTATCGGCAACAGTATTTTGAAAACGATTTGCTGGATGCGCATTTCTCCCGGCTCAGTCATCTGGTTGTGTCTGTTATGTGCCCGGATACTGAACTAACCCCGCTTAATTTCAGCCTTCTGAACCCGCCTGAGCCGGAAACCTTACCGATGGATGATGATGTGATGATGTCTGTGGCGGAAAGCCTGGGAGGAGTGCGCTATGGCACAGTCAGTGGGTGATCTGGTCGTTAACCTTGACGTTGATTCGGCCAAATTTACTGAGCAGGTTAATTATGTAAATAAGCAACTCAAAGGCACCGGTCAGGCTGCAAACGATGCAGCTCTTCAGGTCCAAAAGTCTTTTACCCGCCAGGAATTAGCGGCAAAAAGAGCGGGTTTGTCCGTCGGACAATATAGCAATGCTATGCGAATGCTACCTGCGCAGTTTACGGATGTTGCCACACAGTTGGCCGGGGGGCAGAACCCCTGGCTGATTCTGCTCCAGCAGGGCGGGCAGGTGAAAGATATGTTTGGCGGGATTCGACCAATGCTGGTTGGCCTTGCCAGTTCAATCTCACCGGTAATGCTGGGTGTCGGCGCGTTAACGGCTGGTACCGCGACCCTGATGTATTCGTATTATCAGGGATCGAGCACCCTCTCTGAATTTAATAAAACGCTGACATTGACCGGGAATACTGCTGGTCTCACAGCTATCCGCATGCAGACCATTTCTGCTGCCGGAGAAAAAGCTGGTCTGACGTTTAACCAGACCAGCCAGGCATTGACTGCGCTTGTTAATGCTGGCGTTCGTGCGGGGGCTAACTTTGAAGAGCTGGCGATCTCGGTTGCGAAATTCACGGATGCATCTGGTCTGCCTGTCGATAAAGTGGCTGAAGCTTTCGGGCGTATGGTCAACGACCCGGCGTCAGGGCTGCTGGCGATGGCGCAGCAGTTTCATAATGTCACGGCTGAGCAGGTTGAGTATGTTGCCGCCCTGCAGCGCTCAGGAAATGAGGCCGGCGCACTCCAGGCTGCAAACGAAGCGGCAACTGCCGGGTTTAACAAGCAGACTGCCAGCATTCGCGACAACATGGGCACGATTGAATCGGCCGCGGACTCTCTCAAAAATGCGTTCAAATCCA
>Ga0160490_100060_pt1 | contig 139282 bp, 124 predicted proteins | sample DIDnMG_7_FD_108210 | JGI IMG/M metagenome (GOLD analysis project Ga0160490, IMG submission 108210) | Enriched soil microbial communities from UW Madison campus, WI, USA - DID2934_E24_Lignin MG | ecosystem: Environmental > Terrestrial > Soil > Unclassified | place: USA: Madison, Wisconsin... | reverse complement strand
TGTTAATGGAAGTTTTTTAATCATATTCATGGTTATCTCAATATATTTAAATTTTATTCAGACAATAACCACCCCGTTCCGGATGGACAGAATATGTCGCTATCATCAGAAAAGGTTGATTTTTATTTTTTAGGATACAGAGGCTTTACACTATTATCGTAACGATATCTCCAGTGCTGATATTTAATTAATTAACGCTGATACAGGTGAATAATTTCTTCGGATAATTCACGGGCCAGCAGCGAGTTCATTAAGTGATCCTGGGCGTGTACCATAATTAACGTCATCGGCTGACGGGCTTCGCCCGCGTCCTGCTCGATAAGTTTGGTCTGCATATGGTGCGCCTGGCGCGCGTAGCCATCGGCTTCGCGCAGCAGGCTTTTCGCTTCGTCAAAGTTGCCCTGCCGCGCAGCATGCAGTGCTTCAAAGCACAGGCTGCGCGACTGACCAGCATTGACGATGATTTCCATTACGGCTTCTTCTAAGGCAATCATCATCAGTTACTCTGTTTATTTATCAAAACTGTTATTCAGAGAGGTGGAAGCAAACCACTCTCCGCTCTTTTTAATGGTGCGCTGCTGCGTGGTTAAATCCAGCTGGATAAAACCGTAGCGGTTTTTATACGCATTACACCATGACCAGTTATCAATAAATGTCCACATATGGTAGCCAAGACAATTACAGCCTTCGCTAATACCTTTATGCAGCCATTTAAGATGTTCAGAAATAAAATCGATACGGTATTGATCGTTAATCTGACCGTTCTCAATAAAACGCTGCTCGTTTTCGACGCCCATGCCGTTTTCAGAAATAAAGCAGCGTGGGTTGCCATAATTATCGCGCAGGTTAATGAGAATATCGTAAATACCTGGCTCGTAGATTTCCCAACCGCGATACGGGTTCATCTTGCGGCCCGGCATCTCGTAGCTATCGAAGAACCACTCCGGCATAAACGGCGCCTGCGGGTTGATGGCCGTATCACGACACTTCACCCGACGCGGCTGGTAGTAGTTAACGCCCAGCAGGTCGATTTTGCCGTCGGCAATCAGGGCGCTGTCTTCCGGCAGACAGGCAGGCAGCTGATCGTGCGCTTTTAGCATCGCCACCAGATCCGCCGGGTATTCGCCGCACAGCACCGGGTCGAGGAAGCTGCGGTTAAACAGCAGGTCGCAATGGTGCGCGGCTTTCACGTCCGCCGGATTCTGCGAGCGCGGATAGGACGGCGTCAGGTTCAGCACGATGCCAATCTCACCGGGGTAGTGCCCGGCGCGGAAGGCGCGAACCGCCTGCGCATGGGCCAGCACGGTGTGATAGGCCACAGTGGCCGCACGACGGAAATCGACCACGTTCGGGTAGTGGAAGTCATACAGATACCCGCCCTCTACCGGCACAATCGGCTCGTTAAAGGTAAACCAGTGCATCACCCGATCGCCAAAAAGCTCAAAGCAGGTTTCTGCGTAGCGGGCATAGGCCGCTACCACATCACGGTTTTCCCACCCGCCAATCTCCTGCATCGCCATCGGCATGTCGAAGTGGAAGAGGGTGATAAACGGCTTGATGCCCTGAGCAAGCAGTTCGTCGATCACCTGATTGTAGAAAGCAACCGCTTCCTGGTTCACTTCACCGGTGCCTTCCGGGATGAGGCGCGCCCAGCTTATCGAGGTGCGAAAGCTATTGTGGTTCAGCTGCTTTAACAGCTGAATGTCGGCTTTCCAGTGCTGATAAAACGTGGAGGTATTCTGCGGCCCTACCCCATTGTGAAAGCGATTCGGCTCGGTCGCGAACCAGTGATCCCAGGTGGTTAATCCCTTGCCACTGCCCTGGCTTTCCCCTTCGGTTTGCAGTGCAGAACAGGCGCTACCCCACCAGAAGTTTTCGGGAAATGCATATTTCATAAAACGTCCTCTTTGACTTAATTGCCGACGGTCTCTGCTGCACCTACGGTTGCCTGCGCTTTTTGTTCTTCGGTTTTCAGCAAAGAACGCTCATAAGCACGCAGGAACGGCAAATACATCAGCGCCGACATCACCATACAAATGACGCACATCACCACCGGACTGAGGGCCCAGTTTGCCGCCCAGGAGGCACCAATCGGCGCCGGAGTGGTCCATGGCGTCAGCGAGACGACCTGTGCCAGCCAGCCGAGTTTGGTGGCGGTATACGCCAGACAAGCGTTGATCATCGGAACGAACACGAACGGAATAAACAGCATCGGGTTCATGATGATCGGCGCACCGAACAGAATAGGTTCGTTGATATTAAAGAAACTGGGCACCACGCCCATTTTGCCGATGGTGCGCAGGTGGGTTACGCGGCTGCGCAGCAGCAGGAAGGCCAGCGGCAGGGTAGAACCCACGCCACCAATCAGCAGATAGTGATCCCAGAAGCCCTGCAGATAGACGTGCGGCAGCGCAGCGCCGGCAGCCAGCGCGGCCTGGTTGGCGGAGAGGTTAGCCATCCAGAACGGGTTCATGATACCGGTGACAATCAGAGCGCCGTGGATGCCGGCGAACCAGAAGATCTGGCACAGCAGCACGGAGAGCAGAATGGCGGGCAGGGAGTCAGAGGCGGAAACCAGCGGCTCCAGCAGGTGCATAATTGCCTGCGGGATGATCATCCCGGTTTGCGCTTCGATAAACAGGTTCAGCGGGTGCAGGGTACCAATGATCACCACGACCGGGATCAGGATCTCAAACGAGCGCGCCACGCCGGTCGGCACTTCCTTCGGCAGACGGATGGTGACCTTATGATCCTTCAGCCAGGCATAAACGCGGGTGGCATAGATAGAGGTGATCAGCGCGGTGAAGATCCCCTGGCCCGACAGATACTGGGTAGAGATTTTGCCGTCGGCATAGGGGGCGGCCACCAGCAGGAACGCCATAAACGCCAGCAGGCCGGACATCACCGGGTCGAGATTAAACTGACGGCCCAGGCTGGCACCAATCCCGACCGAGATGAAGAAAGTCATCACGCCCATGCTGAGGTTAAACGGCAGCATCAGCTGTTCGCGGTAGGTCTCGGAGAAATCGAGCCAGCCGCGGGCAAAGCTGTTGGTGGTGTCCGCAGAGAACGGCGGGAAGATGAATACCAGCATAAACGAGCCGATGATCATAAACGGCAGCGCGGCGGTAAAGCCGTCGCGGATGGCAATCACGTACTTCTGCTGGCCCAGCTTGCCTGCCAGCGGTGCGATGGACTGCTCAATGACCGCAACCATAGATTGATATAACGAACTCATGAGAACACCTTCTTAGTGTGCCGCTTCAATGAGCGACAGAGCATAGTCCAGCACCTTATCGCCACGTTGCATTCCGTAATCCATTGTATCTATGGACTGTACGGGTATGCCCTGAGCGGCAGCCTTGTCTGAGAGCGTTTTTAACATGTATTTGACCTGGGGTCCGAGAAGTACGACCTGGTATTGCGGAAACTGTGTATCAAATTCTGAAACACCGTACGCATCGATTTTGACCGGTAAACCGCGTTCGTTCGCGGCTTCGACCATTTTCCGTACCAGCAGGCTGGTGGACATCCCGGCAGAACAGCACAGCATAATCTTGAACATCGACGACCATCCTCAAAATGTAAATAGTTATTGCGGAGATGATTGGATAACATATGGAAACCGGTTTCCATTGATATAAGACAGAAGTGTGACAGCCATCAAGATCCATTACTTATGGGGCCTGATTATCGGATTTGGGTCACGTATTTTGGCTGCTTTTACATCAAATGGAGTGGAAACGGAAAATCGGTTTCCATGGAAAACGGAAACGGATATACTCCTGAGTGGCTATAATATGAGCCGAAGTGGAATCAGGAATTACAGGGGCCTGGAGAGACCTGTCAGGGGATAAAGATGTCTACAATCAACGATGTATCACGTCTGGCCGGGGTGTCCAAAGCCACGGTATCACGGGTGTTGAGCGGGTCGCGCGGCGTGAAGGAAGCCAGCCGCCTGGCCGTACTGAAAGCGGTGGAAGAGCTGAACTACCGGCCAAATGTGATTGCCCAGTCGCTGCTCAGCCAGTCTACCGGCTGTATCGGCGTCATTTGCGCGCAGGACAACATTAACCAGACGACCGGTTACCTTTACGCGCTGGAAAAACACCTCAGCCAGCACCAGAAGCACCTGCTGCTTCGCTTCGCCAACACCAAAGCCGAAGTCATGAGCGCGCTGGATGAACTCTCCTGCGGGTTATGCGATGACATTCTGATTATCGGCGCCCGTTTCCCGCTGCAGATCGATCAGGAGAACGTCATCCTGGTGGACTGTATGGAAACCAACAACGTCAACAGCATCCAGTACGACCATGCTTTTGCCGCGGAAACCGCCTGCAACTTCCTCGCCAGCCAGGGGCGACGCCAGATTGCCCTGATCCACCCGCACGGCAGCGGTTTTGCCGATCAGGTGCTGCTGGGCTACAAGCATGGGCTGGAAAAGAACTTCTTGCCGTTTAATCGCAACCTGGTCTTTATGGAAGCCACGTCATCCTCCGTGGCCCTGCAGGAGCTGCTCAATAACGCCACTACGGTTAACTTCAACGCCCTACTGGTGGCCGACGAGCAGGAAGCACAGCGGGTGATCCCGCAGCTGCAGGCCTTCAACAGGTCAGTACCCGGCGACATCATGGTATTCAGTCTGGCGGGCTCGCTGCATCTGCCGGGCATTCCGACCATTCCGGCAATTGAGTACTCGATGGACGCCATGGCGGCACGGATTGTCAGCTGGCTGAATGAGAAGACCCAGATGCTGGGTTCGTATGTGCTGCGCGGGGATTTAATTATTCCGGATGTGCGGCGCTAAAAAATTAAGGGGGCTGCAAGGGCCCCTTAATGCGTAATCAGTAATCTTCCATACAGTCCACCTGGCTTACGGCATCCCAGTAACCTTCCTGGTTGTTCCGCTCCATCGCCACGACCGCATTTTTGACCAGCATCTGATTGGCCTCAGAAGCCATGATCATTGTCTGCCACTCTTTATCACTCTGCTTACGTTGCGGGGCACAGGCTTTCTTCACATCCTTCAAAACCGACTGTTTCATCTGTTCTAATTTGACCGGATCGTTCAGTTCCTGAGCATGAACGAAGGCGGCAAAAAGCAGGCAGACGACCAGGCAAAACAGGTGCGCTGACTTCATGGAAACCTCCGGAAAAACCACACACGTTTATGAAATATATCGTTACATCCGCCTTTGCGACCCAAGCCGAAAGTATTAATTTTGCCAATAGTTGCGCAGAGGTACGAATAAGCGTAGCCGCAGAATTTGACGGAGAGGCAAGCCCGGAAGAAAAATTTGTGACGCCAGGCGACGGCAAGGTCACAAAGGTTGATGCTGCTCGCAAAGGCAATTTCGCGTTGATTGCACTTACATTTTTTTAAGCGCGTTACGCCAGAGTTTGCGGTTTTTATCGTCGGCAGAATGTGGGATAGTCGAGGTGCAACGTAACGGGAGAATGATATGCAACTGAGTATTACCGACACCATTACTGAACACGAACAGGAAGAATTACTGCAAGGGTTGCGGATCTATAACAGCCAGTTTATTAGTTTTTCCCGTGTGGCGAGTGATATCGCCGTGTATGCCCGCGATGAGGACGGCAAACTGCGCGGTGGGCTGATCGGCAACCGCCAGGGCGAGTGGCTGAACATTAAATATCTGTGGGTCAGCGACGAAATCCGCGGCACCGGGCTCGGCGGCCAGCTGATGCGCGCCGCCGAAGACGAAGCCCGGCAGCAGGGATGCCGGCACGCGCTGGTGGATACCTTCAGTTTCCAGGCGCGTCCGTTTTATGAAAAGCAGGGTTATGCGGTGACCATGACGCTGAACGATTTTCCGTACGCGGGAATACAGCGCCATTACATGTCGAAGGCGCTTTAAGCGCCAATACCATGACCTATCACCGCCAGCGCATGGCGCACGATGCTGTCAGGCGAGAGGGTGTGTAGCCTCTCGTCATTGCGCATCCGTGAAAAAGGCACCAGCACCAGGCTTAACAGGGTGGTGAACAGCAGTTCCGGAGCCAGATCGCGGTTCAGTTTTCCCTCCTGCTGCCAGCGGGCGACGGTCTCCAGCGTCGCCTGATATTTCTCATCACCAAACCGGGCCTGCAGGTGCGCGCGCAGTACCGGCATTTCACCAATCACCTCCTGCATCCACAGCGGCGCGAACCAGCGGTGCTCGACGGCCAGGTCGGCCAGCTTTTTCACCATTAACGTCAGAGCGGTGACCGGATCGTCCGGATGAGCGCTGAAAAGCGTCGCGATGGCGCTACGCAGCGGCAGAAAACGCTCCTCGATCATGGCATCAAGCAGCTGCTCCCTGGAGTTGAAGTAGTAGTGCAGCATCGCCGGCGTCACGCCCGCCTCTTTGGCAATGGCGTTAAGCGAGGTGCGGGCAATCCCCTGACGGGCAAAGAGATCCAGGGCGATATCCAGCAGCTGTTCCCGGCTGGTGGCGGTGGGTTTGCTTCCGCGCGGACGCCCCGGGCGGCGGGCCTGTGGCGTGGGTTCAGAATTATCTTTATGTGCTGACATGCGCGGAGGATCCCTTGACCTGATTCATAACTTCATTAAATATTAATTACCCAATTAATTAATTTCAAGCGGTGTTTTATGGCGTCCGAATCGACAACGCAAACCAAAAACGCGCCCTCTATCCGACTGCTGTTCAGCGCGCTCTTGCTGGTGATGCTGCTTTCGGCTCTCGATCAGACCATCGTCTCTACGGCGCTGCCCACCATTGTGGGTGAACTGGGCGGGCTGGATAAGCTCTCCTGGGTCGTTACGGCCTATATTCTGAGTTCCACTATCGTGGTGCCGTTGTACGGCAAGTTTGGCGATCTCTTTGGCCGCAAAATCGTGCTGCAAATCGCGATCGTCCTGTTTCTGGTGGGCTCTGCCCTGTGCGGACTGGCGCAGAACATGACCCAGCTGGTGCTGATGCGCGCCCTGCAGGGGCTGGGCGGCGGCGGGCTGATGGTGATCAGCATGGCGGCGGTGGCCGATGTTATCCCGCCGGCGGATCGCGGCCGCTATCAGGGCCTGTTCGGCGGGGTCTTTGGTCTGGCGACGGTGATCGGCCCGCTGGTCGGCGGTTTTCTGGTGCAGCACGCCTCCTGGCGCTGGATTTTCTATATCAACCTGCCGCTGGGGGTGTTTGCCCTGCTGGTGATCGGCGCGGTCTTCCACGGCAGCGCGAAGCGCAATAAGCATGAGATCGACTATCTGGGGGCGATTTACCTCAGCATGGCGCTGCTGTGCATCATCCTGTTTACCAGCGAAGGGGGTACGGTCCGCGAGTGGAGCGACCCGCAGCTGTGGTGCATTCTGGCCTTTGGCCTGACGGGTATCGCCGGGTTTATCTATGAGGAGCGGCTGGCGTGGGAGCCGATTATTCCCCTGTCGCTCTTCCGGGATCGCAGCTTCCTGCTGTGCAGCCTGATTGGTTTTATTATCGGGATGTCGCTGTTTGGATCTGTCACCTTCCTGCCGCTTTATCTGCAGATTGTCAAAGAGGCCACCCCGACCCAGGCCGGGCTACAGCTGATCCCGCTGATGGGCGGCCTGCTGCTGACCTCGATTATCAGCGGCCGCATTATCAGCCGCACCGGGAAATACCGCCTGTTCCCCATCCTTGGCACCCTGCTGGGGGTGGTCGGCATGGCGTTGCTCACGCGGATCACCATTGAATCGCCGATCTGGCAGCTGTACCTGTTTACCGGCGTGCTGGGAGCGGGGCTGGGTCTGGTGATGCAGGTCCTGGTACTGGCGGTACAGAACAGCGTCTCTGCGGAACAGTATGGGGTGGCGACCTCGGGCGTGACGCTGTTCCGCTCCATTGGCGGGGCGATTGGCGTGGCGCTGTTTGGCGCGGTCTTTACCCACGTATTGCAGTCGGGCCTGATAGCGCGGATACCCGAGGGCACCGAACTGCCGCGGGAGATGAATCCTGTTGCGATCCACCATCTGCCTGACGCCCTGCGCCTCGACTACCTGGACGCCTTTGGCTCCGCCATTCATGCGGTATTCCTGATGGCGGCAGGGATTATGGTGCTGGCCTTTGTGCTGTCATGGTTTTTGCGCGAGGCACCGTTGCGCAAGCGGGAGGCGTAAGGTTAGCGGTTCTGCTATTTGTTGCGAGTCGCTTTCCGAATCTGCATCACCAGGCTTGTCTTCCTTAACGCGGCTGGCGCATGCTTGGCCTGGTCAATAAACCAGCAGAGGTTGCGATGGAACGTAAAGCAAAACTGTTTAAAAAAGGGCGGAATCAGGCGGTGTTACTGCCTGCGGAGTTCGCGTTTGATACGGAGAGCGTCTGGATCCGGCGGGATGAGGAGGGGAATGTTGTTTTGACTGCAAAACCTGCCCAGGAAAAAAGCTGGGATGAGTTTTTCAGGATGCTGGAAAACCCGACCGTACCGGATTCATTTTTAAGTCCAGAGGAGAGAAATCAGAGCGTGACAAAGCGGGATCCTCTGGATGGCGTTCAGGTATGAAGCCTGAACCTCAACGCCCGGTGGCGCTACGCTTACCGGGCCTACAGCAGTTTGCCGTTTATTTACGTAGGCCGGGTAAGCGTAGCGCCACCCGGCAAAACCTGCATATAACTTATCCTTCTTATTGATGCCATTTCGTTTTTTAGCCTGCCGCTGCGTTGCCGATATAGTCGATAAAACAGTTATCAAAAGGATATGACGGGTGAAACTTCGATTAGGTGCGCTTCTTCTCGCTGGCCTGCTGCTGGCGGGCTGTGACCAAAACGGCAGCGATGCCAAACATATCAAGGTCGGCGTGATTAACGGTGCCGAGCAGGACGTGGCGGAAGTCGCCAAAAAAGTGGCGAAAGAGAAGTTCGGCCTTGATGTCGAACTGGTGGGTTTTAGCGGCTCGCTGCTGCCGAACGACGCCACTGACCATGGGGAGCTGGACGCCAACGTCTTCCAGCATCGTCCGTTCCTGGCGGAAGATAACAAGGCGCACGGCTACAAGCTGGTGGCCGTCGGCAATACCTTTGTGTTCCCGATGGCGGGCTATTCCCGCAAGATCAAATCGGTGACGGAGCTGAAGGACGGCGCGACCATCGCCATCCCGAATGACCCGACCAATCTGGGCCGCGCGCTGTTGCTGCTGCAAAACGAAAAGCTCATCACCCTGAAACCGGACGTGGGCCTGCTGCCGACGGCGCTGGATATCACCGCTAACCCAAAAAACCTGAAAATCATGGAGCTGGAAGGGGCACAATTGCCGCGCGTGCTGGACGATCCGAAAGTGGATGTGGCGATTATCAGCACCACCTATCTCCAGCAAACCGGGCTCTCACCGGTGCATGACAGCGTCTTTATCGAAGATAAAAACTCGCCGTACGTGAACATCGTCGTCACGCGGGAAGACAATAAAGATGCGGAAAACGTGAAGGAATTTATTCAGTCGTATCAGTCGCCAGAGGTGGCGAAGGCGGCCGAGACCATCTTTAACGGCGGGGCAGTGCCGGGCTGGGAATAACGTTAATCGTGCCGCGGCGGCCTCTGTTGCCGCGGCTAAATGAAGACTGGCCCGATCCCATCGCTGATTGCCCTTTTGCCCACATCCTGTCTTCATGCTCCCGGCTATGCTTTCCGCATACAAACCGGAGAACAGCCCATGAACATTACCCACATTCGCAACGCGACGCAGCTCATCAACTACGGCGGAAAACGCTTTCTGATTGACCCGCTGCTCGCACCCAAAGACGCTTACCCTGGTTTCCCGGGCACCGCCCGGGCGGAGATCCGCAACCCGACGGTGGAGCTACCCTGCGCGGTGGAAATCCTGCTGGATGTCGATGCGGTGATCGTCACCCATACCCATGCCGATCACTGGGATCAGCACGCCATCGAGCGGATCGCCAAAGAGATGCCGATCTTTGTCCAGCACGACGAGGACGTGCAGCTGCTGCGCAGCCAGGGCTTCCACAATCTGACCGTGTTGACGGACAACACGCCGTTTGGCGAGATCCAACTGAGCAAAACCTACGGCGGTCAGCACGGCACCGACCGCGCTTACGCGGTGCCGGAGCTGGCGGAGCGGCTTGGTGAGGCGTGCGGCGTGGTGTTTCGCCATCCCGACGAAAAAACGCTGCTGATTGCAGGCGACACCATTTTGCGCCCGCAGGTCGCCGCCGAACTGCAAAAGCATCAGCCGGATGTAGTGGTGCTCAACGCCGGGTACGCGCACGTGATCGGCTTCGGGCCCATCATTATGGGCGCGGAGGATGTGCTGAATGTGCACTTCCTGCTGCCACAGGCAAAAATCGTCGCTGTCCATATGGAGGCGATCAACCACTGCCTGCTTACCCGCAGCGCGCTGCGCGAATACGTGGACGCTAACCAGATGGGCGAGGCGGTGATTATTCCCCAGGACGGGGAAAGCGTTATAGTCTGAACAGTATCGGGGCAGAGGAGAACAGTGTGAAGCTAACAACAGTGGCGATTGTCGCCGTCGACGGATTCAGCCCTTTTCACTACTCCGTGCCCTGCATTCTTTTTGGCGATACCGTCTCCGGTAAAAAGCGCTTTGAGGTGACGATCTGCGCCGAAAAACCGGGGTTATTGACCTCCCGTGATGGCTTCGCGCTCAATGCCACACAGGATTATTCCGCCATCAGGCAGGCGGATATCGTGGTGGTGCCCTACTGGGCACATGTGCTCGAACGCCCACCGCAGGCGTTGCTCGACAGCCTGGTGCAGGCCAGAGACAACGGGGCGGAAATCGTCGGGCTGTGCCTGGGGTCATTTGTTCTGGGCTATGCTGGCATTCTGGACGGCAAACGGGCGGCGACCCACTGGGAGTTTGAACGCCAGTTCCAGTCGCTGTTCCCGGCGGTAGAGCTGGATATCAACGCCCTGTACGTCGATGACGACAGTATCATCACCTCCGCCGGGACTGCCGCCGCGCTGGACTGTTGCCTGTACATTATCCGTCAGCGCTTTGGCAGCGAGGCCGCCAATCAGATTGCCCGGCGGATGATCGTCCCGCCGCACCGCGAGGGCGGGCAGGCGCAGTTTATCGCCCAGCCGGTGCCGGAAACGACCCGCGATGCGCGGATTAACCACCTGATCGACTATCTCCAGCGTAATATCAGCCAGCCGCTGAGCCTGGATGTGCTGGCAGAGAGCGTGGCGATGAGTCGCCGCACGCTGACCCGCCATTTTATGAAAGCCACCGGGATGAGCGTTGTTTCGTGGATCACCGCCGAACGCCTGCGGCGTAGCCAGCTGCTGCTGGAGAGCAGCAATCTGCCGATCGAGGCGGTGGCAGAGCAGGTGGGGTACCTCTCCGCCGTCACCTGGCGCCAGCAGTTTAAGGCCCGCTTTGGCGTCAGCCCGGCGGAGTGGCGCAAAACCTTCCGTACGCAGAGTCAGGCCGGGTAGCGCAACATTTACCCCAGCTTCTCCATCCGCGTTTCCCCTTCCACCATCGACAGCTGATACAGCGAAAACGACCGGTGCTTTTCAATCAGCTTCGCCAGCTCCGGCGAGTGGCTGGTGAGCCAGATCTGCGAGTAACGGCTGGCCTCGGCAATCAGGCTCGCCAGCGCGGGCAGCATCTGCGGATGCAGGCTGTTTTCTGGTTCGTTGAGGGCGATAAACGCGGGCGGACGCGGGCTTAACAGCGCCACCGCCAGACAGAGAAAACGCAGCGTGCCGTCGGAGAACTCCGCGGGCTCCAGCGGTCTGCTTAAGCCTTCGCGCTGCATCATCATGCGGAAACGTCCCCCGGTGTTGTCGCTGTAAAACACGCAGCCGGGGAAGGCCTGGTCGAGAATGCGCATCAGCAGCAGCTCGTCGCCGATCTCGACAATGGTCTGAAAGGCCGCGGCCAGATTTGCGCCGTCGCTGGCCAGCACCGGGGAGCGGAACCCCACCTGCGGGGCGCGGATCGCCGAGCCGGAGGAGACAGAAAATTCATGATAAAAGCGCCAGTTACGCAGGGACTCGCGCATCTGCGACACCTCCGGGTAGAGGTGCGGTTCACCCAGCTGCCCGAACACCGATTCGTTCTCGTACAGCGTGCCGCTGTGGGTCACCTTTTCGTGATGCACGTTATTCAGAAACACGGCCTGATTTTTGCGCTTCATCAGCTGTGACGACGGGCGTCGGTGCTGGCCGCTCAGCCAGATGGACTCCTCTTTGATCACCGGATCGAGCTGAAACTGCGAGGGATAAGGCAGCTTTTCGACAAAGCCCACCTGCAACTCATACTCGTAGGTCTCGGTTTCCACCGCCAGGTTCATGCGCCTGAGCTGGTCGCTGCGGGTTTTGCCCGCCCAGAACACCTTTAAAATCCCGCCCTCGTTGGCCAGCGCCTGGGAAAACTGCCCCTGCGCCGCGCTGTGCATCAGGTGGATCGCCTTGTAGATATTGGATTTTCCGGTGCCGTTCGGGCCGAAAACGATATTGAGCTGCTGCAGATCCAGCGACAGGTCGCGAATCGAGCGGTAGTTTTGAATGTGCAGGGTATTGATCACCGGCGGACCCCTTTTGCGGAATAAACCTGTACAGAGTTACAGTGTTCTGCGCAAAGTGCAAAAAAAAGACGACAGTGAGGTGTCGTCTAAACGGGGTAGTGCTTCGGGCCTCTCCGGGTCAATGGGGCCTCGCATTTGACATTCAGTTAACGGCCAGACGCAAACCCAAATCATCGGGGTAGGGATCAAAGTAGTTTTGCGTCATCAGATACCGGTCGGGATATTCGGCCAGATAGTGTTTCAGCAGCGTGAGCGGAGCGAGAATCGGCAATAATCCGTCGCGATAATGCAGGATCACATCGCGCAGTTCGCCGCGCTGGCGGCTGTTCAGTTGGTTTCGGAAATAGCCCTGAATATGCATCAGGACGTTGGTGTGGTTTTTCCGCGACGCGGGTTTTTTGAGGATCGTCATCAGCTTTTCGCGGTAGACCTCGAAGAAAGCCTCCAGATCCTCCCATTCGTGCAGCGAGGCGACGAACGGCCCGATCTCACGGTAGCCCGCCTGATGGTGCGCCAGCAGCTGGAGTTTGTAACGGCTGTGGAAGTCCAGCAGCCCGCGGCGCGTCAGGCCCTCTGCCCGCAGCGTATTCAGCTCATGGAGCGCGAAAACCCGCTCGACAAAGTTCTCCCGCAGCACCGGGTCGTGCAGGCGTCCATCTTCCTCCACTGGCAGCCACGGCCAGGCTTCAAGCAGGGTGGCGGTGAACAGCCCGACACCCTCCTTGCGACCTGCATTACCCTTTTCATCATACAGCCGCACGCGTTCCATGCCGCAGCTTGGTGATTTGGCACAAACGATAAATCCACAGAGATCGCTCATTTTCGGCACAAAGCCTGCCGCAAAGTCGGACATTTTTTGAGTGACCTCTTCGTGAGGCGCTTTGCTGAAACGCATCTCGATATCACCGCGGGTGGTCTGCGTCAGACGCAGCGCCGGGCGAGGCGTAGGCAGGCCGATCGCCATTTCCGGGCACACAGGCCGGAAGTTGACCCATTCGGCCAGCTCATCCATGACAAAGCCCATACGCTTATGCCCGCCGTCGAAGCGAACGGCGGAACCGGTCAAGCATCCGCTAATACCCAGCACGGGTTTCGTTGTCATGATATGCACCTCCAAAGTTACTCTTTAAAAGTTACACAAAATGATTATTTTGTCCAAGTATTGGCGGATATATTTTTTATTTCGTATAGATATCAGTAGCTTTTAGCTGCCCTTATAGGTCGAGTAACCGTACTGGCTGAGCAGCAGCGGAATGTGCAGTTTTTCGTTGGTGCGGGTCACGGTAAACAGCACCGGGATCTCCGGGAAGAACGACTCCAGCTTGTTGCCGTGGAAGTACTCCGCCGTTTTGAAGGTCACTTTATAAACGCCTGGCTGCATATCCTGATCGGCCGGGTAGAGCGACTTGATGCGTCCGTCCTGGTCGGTTTTGCCGCTGGCAAGCGGGGTCCATTTATCCTGCTGCTGCTTTTCCAGCGTGACGGTCACGCCCGGCGGTGGTGTGCCGGTTTGCTGGTCAAGAATATGCACGCTCAGGGTGCCGGCAGGGGCAGCGCCAAAGGCGACAGGGGCAAAGGCCATGGAGGCCAGGATCAGCAGAGGGGCAGTTTTTTTCATCATCTTTTCCTGTGGAGTGATAAGTCACAGGAAAACGTTAGCATTTGCCGCGCGGGAAAATATTCAACTTTTCGTGAAGATTCCCGCAGGAGAAAATAATCAGAGGATAATGACCTCAAGGGCAACCTGCTGCTGCCACTGCTCCACCTGTTTTCTGCGCGCGGCGGTAAGTTTACCGCTGGTGACCAGCAGCCACTGGCGGTCCGGGAAGATCTCCGGTGCCAGTGCGGCAGGGGGAATGGGCAGCAGGTTGATGCGGTGGCCCTGGCCGGTGCGGGCTAAGGCTTCGAGCCAGATTTCGCACGGGTCGTTCAGGTGCCAGCCGCTGAGCAGGAGGTTATCACCGGGCGCTTTTTTATCGCTTTCAAGGCAAAACGAGGTGTAGGCGATGATGATGCCATCCAGGATCTCGCGCAGGGTCATGGCGGCGGCAACGTTGGCGGAGACCAGGCTGCGCAGGGGGCGTAACACGTTCGCGACCAGCTCCGGGCGCGGATACTCGCGGCCGGCATCGTAAATCATCTGGCGCAGGGATTCGATTTTGCCCGCCTGCAGACGGTCCAGCATGGTCTGCTGCAGGGTTTGCCAGTTGTTGGTGCGGCTCGGGACAGGGCGCTCCAGCAGCGGCTTCACCTGGCCGATCGGGACGCCTTTTTTCACCCAGTCGAGGATTTTTAACGCCTGCTGGACATCCTCATCGCTGTACTGGCGATGGCCGCCTTCGGTGCGCAGCGGCTTGAGTAAACCGTAGCGACGCTGCCATGCCCGCAGCGTGGTGGGGGTGATCCCACTGAGTCTGGCGAATTCGCCAATGGAGTATGCCATGTCTGCGTCCGAAGAGGATTAGTCTCAATATTCTACGAATATTTTCCGGCGGGATGAAGCACCAGAGCGCTGCACTACACTTTAATTCCAACCGAGCAAAATGACAGGAGTTCTCATGAAACTATGGCCCGTTGTGACCGGTGTCGCCATCGCGTTGACCCTGGTGGCCTGTAAATCCCCTACGCCGCCGAAAGGCGTGCAGCCGATAACCAACTTTGACGCCAGCCGCTATCTGGGCAAGTGGTACGAAATCGCCCGTCTGGAAAACCGCTTCGAACGCGGGATGGAGCAGGTGACCGCCACCTACGGCAAGCGCAGCGACGGCGGGATCAGCGTGCTTAACCGGGGCTACGATCCGTTGAAGCGCAAGTGGAATGAGAGCGAAGGCAAAGCCTATTACACCGGCGAGCCAACCACCGCAGCGCTGAAGGTCTCGTTCTTCGGCCCGTTCTACGGCGGTTATAACGTGATCAAGCTGGATGATGACTACCAGTATGCGCTGGTCAGCGGCCCGGACCGCGACTATCTGTGGATCCTGTCGCGTACGCCAACCATTCCGGATGCGGTGAAACAGGATTACCTCAATACCGCGCGCAGCCTGGGCTTCCGGGTGGATGAGCTGGTATGGGTGAAGCAGTAAAGATCGTGCTTTCTTCCTGGGGCAATGTGCGGAAAGGGTAATAGACTTGCGTCATGGGCACACGGGAGATGACATATGCACTGGCAACCCTTTCGCGGCACCGCGCCGACCGGCATGACCCTCTACAGCGCGTCCTTTCCCGATGTCAGCGACAACTGGCCGATGAAGGACGAGGTGACGCGCGAGCTGAACGCTGTCGATCGGGCCTTAAAGGCGGACCCGCAGCTGAAGCCGCCGCTGATTGAAAAGGACGCCAATGGCGAGAAGACGATAAAGTGCCAGCACCGCTGGTCTGAAGAGGCGTTCACCGCACGCCCGGCGGTCGTCGCCTGGCGTACCCGGCTGGTGCCCACCGCGCTGGCCCTGTACGCCATCCAGAACCCGCTGGATGAGCATCTCCCCGACGGCACCCGGATGGACAGCCGCAGCCGCCAGTGGTTTATCCACGCCAACGATGCCATTGGCATCCGTTCCCGCGCAAAGGTGCTCTCCGTGCTGGCGGAACAGTACCTGCATAACGACATCGACAACGTCTGGGTCAGCCTCGCCAGCGGCGCGGCCGTCCCGGTGCTGGAGGCGCTGCGCGGCGCCCATCTGGACGGACAAAACGTGCATCTGACCCTGGTGGATTACGATCCCGTCTCCCTGCGCTGGGCAGAAAAAATGACCGCCGCCGAAGGGCTGAGAGTCGGAGAACAGGTAACGATATTGCAGCGCGATCTGAAAGAGAGCCTGATCCACAGCGACAAACTGATACAGGAGCTGGGTGAAGGCAACGTCGAGCTGGTGGATGCGCTGGGGATCTTCGAATACTTCAACGACGCTGAAGCGGTGACCTTCCTGCAACATGTCCTGCGCCTGATTAAACCCGGCGGGGCGCTGATTATCTCGAACATGCTGACCAGCAGTCCGCAGATTGATTTTGCCCTGCGCTGTATCGGCTGGACACCCATCTTCCCGCGCACGTTGCAGCAGCTGCAGGATATTCATCTCGCGGCGGGTATCGCAGCGGAAAACGTCATGGTGATCGTGCCGAAAGATGGGGTGTATGCGGTGATGGAGATCCGGGTTTAGGTTCCCTCTCCCGTCGGGAGAGGGTTAGGGTGAGGGCCAAAAGTGACAGACTCTTTAAAGACTTTCTAAATATGAAATGCCACACGCTTCCCCGTCGGAAGCTCAATATCCAGACTTAGCTTCCCGCCCATGGCTTCGATGTAGCGTTTAAGCGTAGCGATTTTTAGCTCATTCCCGCGCTGTTCAAGTTGAGTGACTGCGGGCTGGCTGATCCCCATCACCTCAGCGACGTGCTTTTGCGACAGTTTCAGCTCTTCGCGCATCATTTGCAGACCCGTTTCGAGGATCATTTCGTCGGCCATCTCTTTGATGCGTTTTTGGCTTTCAGGGGAACGCGAAGCGATCGCTTCATTCAGGGTTTTCAATTTTTTGTCTCCATTGTTGCCAGGTGAGCCGAGAATTCATCATCTGCAATACGAATCAGTCGTTCATAGAATTTTTTGTCATTACTTTTATCGCCAGCGCAAAGCACAATAGCCTGGCGCACGGTATCGAAAGCAAAAAATGCACGAATCGGACGGCCATGATATTGAATACGTAATTCTTTCATATTGTTATGCCGGGATCCTTTAACGGTATCAGCGTAAGGCCGTGAAAGACTGGGTCCATAGGTTTGCAGATTAACCAGATCCGCTAACACTTTTTCCTGCATGCCTTCCTCCTGATCCTGCAACCACGCTTCAAACACTTTTCCTAAGATTACCGTCCACATAAAATCATCCTTGATAAGTTGTAGCTTATATCATGAATCGTATAAGCTACAACTTATAAATGCACGTGCTTATGCTTGATGTAGATTCCTTTCTCGGCCATGATCGCATTATGAAAATCGAAACCGCAGTTCCCTCACAATTTGAACGTCTCGTCGCGATCTGGGAGTCCTCCGTTCGTGCCACTCACCACTTTCTGCAGGAGAGCGATATCGCGGCGTTACGCCCGCTATTGCTCAACGCTTATCTGCCAAATTTAAACGTTGTGATTGCCCGGGATGAAACCGGCGCTATTCACGGCTTTTTAGGCGTGGACGAAAACCGCATCGAAATGCTGTTTGTCGACGATGCGAGCCGGGGGAAAGGCGTCGGCTCGCTGTTGCTGAGGTACGCCATTGACCATTTCGGTGCTAACGAGGTGGACGTTAACGAGCAAAACCCGCAGGGCGTGGGGTTTTATCAGCATATGGGGTTTGTGCAAACCGGGCGGTCGGAACTGGACGGGCAGGGTAATCCGTTTCCGTTGTTGCATATGCGGTATGCACAATAAGCTGATGCTTTGCACGAGTTCCCCCCTCTCCCTTGAGGAGGGCTGAAGTGAGAGGGAGCACACCGCAACGCCGGGTGGCGGCTTCGCCTTACCCGGCCTACAAAACCTGCATCGGGCGCACGTTACGCAGCGGCGAGCGCGCCTTCAATGCCTTTCAGTTTCTGCTGCGCCAGCTTTAACTCGTCTAAAAGCTTCTTCTCATGCGGGTTGTGCGCCATCACAACGATACAGCCATCCATGACTTTCACCGTGACTTTATCCCCGGTATCAAACCCCGCCGCACGCAGCCATTTGCCGGAAAGGATCAGGTTTGGCGTACTGCGATCGAGACCTTGCGGGCGATATCCCACAATTAATGTACGCTCAGTTCCGGTTGCGGTGGTGTCTGGGGTAGAATGCGAATCAGCCATAATCAACTCCTTGAAAGTTGGTGAGGTTAGACGCCCTTTAGTGCTGTAACACTGCTGGGCGTTGCTTGAAATCTGAATCCATGTGGTAGGTACCACGTGGTGATAAACTAACCGAACTGGTACCTACCATGCAAGAGAAAAAGAAGCCAAATTTTGACCGCACCAAAAGCACGATGAAGAACATCCGGTTCGAGGATGAGCTTTTGGAACAGATTGAGAAAGCTGCGGGGAAAGGGAATTTTAGTAAGTGGGTGAAGGAGGCATGTGTACAGCGGCTAACAAGATCCAGTAAATGATTTTTAATTATGTCTAATAATTAAAGAATTAATTTCGCTCATATTCATGTGTATATTTTGTTATTGCGTGAAGTACTGAATCAAATTCCTCTTGGGTAAATTTATAACTATTCTCGGATGATGAGTTTTCATCAATCCATTTATTAATCATGCTTTTTAATATAATATCAGTCTGAGGTTCGTTAATCTTAGATCTAAGTATTTTGGCTTTAGGATTAACAAAAACAACTAATGGTCGAATTGGCCATTTATTTATTTTTTCTTTTTCAAGTATTTGAAGTAAAAGCCCACACGTTCTTGAAACTTGTAAACAAGGGTTGCTAAATTCTTTTGTAATATCAATATGTACTTGAGCCCATTTTTCGAATGACGTGGCTTTAACAGTTCCAGCCCAATTTTTAACCTCTATTGTGATAAGGCCAATTTTTGGTGCAAAAACTAAAAAATCAATCTGAAAATTTCTCCCATAAAATAAAATATTTTTAGAACGAATAAATCCCGCGATTGTTTTACTATCTTTTAGCGATCTCAATTCTTCTCTTATTAACTCTTCTCCATAATTCCCTGCTGCAGTACTCATTATATATTCTCTGTTTAAAGAAAATTAAAAAAGTGGATTATGCTATTTTTACCACGAGAAAAGATTCGTTTTGCTGAAGTATCAAGATCTATTAATTGTCGGTTTCAGCGTTTCCAACATACTTTCGTATTGTGGCAACTTGTTTAAAATTTTCAATAACGAGCAGTGAGAAATTTTGGCGGAAGATCACAGGAGTCGAACCTGCCCAGGACCGCTGGCGGCCCCAACTGGATTTGAAGTCCAGCCACCTCACCGGAGATGACGATCTTCCGCGCCTCGATTGCTACATGGAGGCGGGGCGCATTATAGCTACTTTCAATCATTTACCCCATCTTTTCCCTCACTTATTTCACCCCTTTTTTGACCTGTGTTAACCCCTCCAGACTAAACCTTAAGAAAATCCTCACGTTACGATTTTTACTCCCGCACTTTTACCGCGATCACAAAAAACAAGAAACGTAAAAACGTAACCAGAAAACGCAATACCTGCCTGGGAGGCCTTGGTTTACAAAATATGTAACCGGTCTCAGCGCCCTACGCGTGAAGGAATAACAATGAAAAGCGAAGTTTTATCCGTCAAAGAGAAAATTGGTTACGGCATGGGTGACGCCGCAAGTCACATCATTTTCGACAACGTCATGCTCTACATGATGTTCTTCTACACCGATATCTTCGGTATCCCCGCCGGGTTCGTCGGCACCATGTTCCTGCTGGCGCGTGCGCTGGATGCGATTTCGGACCCCTGCATGGGATTGCTGGCCGACCGCACCCGCAGCCGCTGGGGGAAATTCCGCCCATGGATCCTGTTCGGAGCCATCCCCTTTGGCCTGGTCTGCGTGCTGGCCTACACCACGCCGGACCTCAGCCTGAACGGCAAAATGATCTACGCCGCCGTCACCTATACCCTGCTGACCCTGCTCTATACCGTGGTCAACATCCCGTACTGCGCGCTGGGCGGGGTGATCACCAACGACCCGACGCAGCGTATCTCCCTTCAGTCCTGGCGCTTTGTGCTGGCGACAGCGGGCGGCATGCTCTCCACGGTTCTGATGATGCCGCTGGTGAACCTGATTGGCGGCGAGGATAAAGCGCTCGGCTTCCAGGGAGGCATCGCGGTGCTGTCGGTGGTGGCCTTCCTGATGTTGGCGTTCTGCTTCTTCACCACCAAAGAGCGCATCCAGGTGCCACCGAGCACCACCTCCATGCGCGAAGATCTGCGCGATATCTGGCAAAACGACCAGTGGCGTATCGTCGGGCTGCTCACCATCCTCAACATTCTGGCGGTCTGCGTGCGCGGCGGCGCGATGATGTATTACGTCACCTGGATCATGGGCTCGCCGGAGCTGTTCGTCGCCTTCCTCACCACCTACTGCGTCGGCAACCTGATTGGCTCCGCGCTGGCGAAACCGCTCACCGACTGGAAATGCAAAGTCAGCGTCTTCTGGTGGACCAACGCCCTGCTGGCGGTGGCGAGCGTGGCGATGTTCTTCGTGCCGATGCAGGCCAGCATCACCATGTTCGGCTTTATCTTCGTGATTGGCGTCCTGCACCAGCTGGTGACGCCGATCCAGTGGGTGATGATGTCCGACACCGTCGATTACGGCGAGTGGACCAACGGTAAACGCCTCACCGGCATCAGCTTTGCGGGCACGCTGTTCGTGCTCAAGCTGGGCCTGGCGCTGGGCGGGGCGTTAATCGGCTGGATGCTGGCAGGCGGCGGCTACGATGCCGCAGCCAAAACCCAGAACGGCGCCACCATCAGCATCATCATCGCCCTGTTTACCCTGGTCCCGGCGGCGTGCTACCTGCTGAGCGCGGCGATCGCCAAACGCTACTACAGCCTGAAGACGCCATTCCTGATGAAAATCATGAACGACCTGGCGCAGGGCGCGCGTCGTAATCAGCAGGACTTCAACACCCTGCCGGTCAGCAAAGAATTGCAGAACTAAGAGGACGAAAGCATGAAAATCAGTGATGGAAACTGGCTCATTCAACCGGGTCTGAACGTGACCTACCCGGTGCAGGTGTTCGATGTCGAGCAGCAGGGCAACGACCTGGAGGTCTATGTCGCCCCGCGCGACGTACGCGAGCGCACCTGGCAGCTCGACACCCTGATGTTCACGGTGCGCCTGTTTGCGCCGCAGGAGGGGATTGTCGGGGTGCGTATCGAGCACTTCCAGGGCGCACTGGATAAGGGCCCGCACTATCCGCTCAACGTCCTGAAAGACGTCAAGGTGCAGATTGAAAACAATGCGGCGTTTGCCGAGCTGAAAAGCGGCAACGTCAGCGTGCGCGTCACCAAAGGCGAGTTCTGGGCGCTCGATTTCCTGCGTAACGGCCAGCGTATCACCGGTAGCCAGCTGAAAAATAACGGCTACGTGCAGGACGGCAACAGCGATCGCAACTACATGTTTGAGCGTCTGGATCTGGGCGTGGGTGAAACCGTCTACGGCCTCGGCGAGCGCTTTACCGCCCTGGTGCGCAACGGCCAGACGGTTGAAACCTGGAACCGCGACGGCGGCACCAGCACCGAACAGTCGTACAAAAATATCCCGTTCTACCTCACCAACCGCGGCTATGGCGTGCTGGTGAACCATCCGGAAAACGTCTCCTTTGAAATCGGCTCCGAGAAGGTGTCGAAGGTGCAGTTCAGCGTCGAGGGCGAGTATCTGGAGTATTTCGTGATCGACGGCCCGACGCCGAAAGAGGTGCTCAACCGTTACACGCAGTTCACCGGGCGTCCGGCGCTGCCCCCGGCCTGGTCGTTTGGCCTGTGGCTCACCACCTCGTTCACCACCAACTATGACGAAGCGACGGTGAACAGCTTTATCGACGGCATGGCGGAGCGTGACCTGCCGCTGCACGTCTTCCACTTCGACTGCTTCTGGATGAAGGCCTTCCAGTGGTGCGACTTCGAGTGGGACCCGGTGACCTTCCCGGATCCGGAAGGGATGATCCGCCGCCTGAAGGAGAAAGGGCTCAAGGTCTGCGTGTGGATCAACCCGTACATCGGCCAGAAATCGCCGATCTTTAAGGAGCTGAAAGAGAAGGGCTACCTGCTGAAACGCCCGGACGGCTCCCTGTGGCAGTGGGATAAGTGGCAGCCGGGGCTGGCGATTTACGACTTTACCAATCCGGAAGCCTGCCAGTGGTACGCCGACAAGCTGAAAGGCCTGGTGGAGATCGGCGTCGACTGCTTCAAAACCGACTTCGGCGAGCGCATCCCAACCGACGTGCAGTGGTTCGACGGCTCCGACCCGCAGAAGATGCACAACCACTACGCCTATATCTACAACGAGCTGGTGTGGAACGTGCTGAAAGAGACGGTGGGCGAAGAGGAGGCGGTGCTGTTTGCCCGTTCGGCCTCGGTGGGTGCGCAACAGTTCCCGGTGCACTGGGGCGGCGACTGCTACGCCAACTACGAGTCGATGGCCGAAAGCTTGCGCGGCGGGCTGTCGATCGGGCTCTCCGGGTTCGGATTCTGGAGCCACGATATCGGCGGGTTCGAAAACACCGCCCCGGCGCACGTCTATAAACGCTGGTGCGCGTTCGGTCTGCTCTCCAGCCACAGCCGCCTGCACGGCAGCAAATCCTACCGTGTGCCGTGGGCGTACGATGATGAGTCCTGCGACGTGGTGCGCCACTTCACGCAGCTTAAATGCCGGATGATGCCGTACCTCTATCGCCAGGCGGCGCTGGCCCGCGAGTTTGGTACCCCGATGCTGCGGGCGATGATGCTCGAGTTCCCGGACGATCCGGCCTGCGACTATCTCGACCGCCAGTACATGCTGGGGGATTCGGTGATGGTGGCCCCGGTGTTCAGCGAGGCGGGCGATGTGCAGTTTTACCTGCCGGAAGGGCGCTGGACGCACCTGTGGCATAACGATGAGGTGCAGGGCAGCCGCTGGCACAAACAGCAGCACGACTTCCGCAGTCTGCCGGTGTACGTGCGCAACAACACCCTGCTGGCGCTGGGCAACAACGACCAGAAGCCGGACTATGCGTGGAATGAAGGCACCGCTTTCCAGCTGTTTAACCTCGACGATGGCGCCACGGCGGTAAGCGAAGTGCCTGCGGCTAACGGTGCCGTGGCCTTTACCCTGACCGCGACGCGCAGTGGCAATACCCTGACGTTAAAAGGCAGCGGCGAGGCGCGGGACTGGTCGGTCTGTTTGCGCAATGTGCATCAAATTAGCGGCGTGAAAGGCGCGTCACACGCGGGCAGCGAGTGGGGCGTGGTGGTGAAAGCCGAAGGGGAAGAGGTAGTCATTCATCTCTGAGTCCCCTCACCCTGACCCTCTCCCCATAGGGGAGAGGGAATAGTTAGTGCCCATCTTTAAGCAGGTGAGGACTGGTTTGCTCCCTCTCCCTTTCAGGGAGAGGGCAGGGGTGAGGGTGGTTGCTCAACCGCACTCACCGCCCCGCCGGTCATCGTCTGCGTGACCTGCTGTTTATCCATATTCACCGCGTTCAGCCTGCCGTTGACCGTCGGCTTCAACGGCGAATCTTTCTGCACGTTGCCGCTGGCGGTGAGCTGGAAATTGCCGTCGCCCGTCACCGGCAACGCCGGCCATCCCCACTGCTGGATCACGTTCAACGGCACGCCGCGCCCGGTCAGGTTAATGGTGGTCTGGCGCACCGGCGTCTGCGAGACGCTGGCCTTCGCTTCCAGAATGCCTTTTTCGGTAAAGGCGCTCAGTTCACTGATATTCACCGTCGAGGCGTTGGCGGTCAGGGAAAGCGACGGACGGCGCACGTCCACGCGGTTAAAGGTCGCCGCCGCGCCGTTGAGGGTGGCGGTGCCCGCCCATACGCCCCACTGGCGATCTTTCGCCAGCTGCAGGTTGGTGCCATAACCGTCGAGCGCGGTGACCTGCCACGGGAAGGTGGGGTCAACGTCGATCACCAGGTTGCGGCTCAGGCTGAATTTGCGCAGCGTGACGCTGTGCAGCCACTCCGGCAGGGTCTCCATCCACTGCGTTTTCCAGTTTTCCGGCAGGGTGTATTCCAGCCCGGCGACGGCGAGATCATCAAGCACCAGCGCTTTACCGCTGCGCAACCAGTTGCCGGAGGTACGCACCATCCCGCCTTCCCAGCGCGAGGTAAACTGGCGCAGGGCGATCCCCTGCGGAGAAAATTCCGCATTCAGGATCGGGTCGAACAGGTGCAGCGAGCCGTAGATATACTCGCTGGCATTCATCGACAGGCGGCCATCCTCGCTCTGCCAGTCGCCCCGGCTCAGGGTCAGGTTGCGCAGGCTTAAATCGAGATCGGTGACCGCCCAGTCCGGTCCCTGCAGGCGGGCGTCGGTCACGTCGAGGCGGCCAATCTGCAGCGACGGCAGGGTGGTGATGGGGGCAAAAAAGTCGGACAGCGACTTATCGCTCTGCAGGCGGATCTCGTTCAGGCGCATGTTATCCACCTTCCAGCCGCCGTTGGCGTCGCGGCGCGCGGTGCCGGTGAGCGAGCCTCGTGCCATGTCGGCACCGATGGTGGTCAGTATCACCTCTTTGTCGGTCAGCTCGCCCTCGATCAGCACGTTGCTGGCCGGGACGCCGTTCAGCGTCAGCGACCCGGCGCTGATCTGGATGTTGGCTTTTTTACCCAGCACGTTGCCTGCTTCAGGGTCCCACGGACGCACGCCGCCGGTGACCTTCTGCGCGCTCAGATCCCACGCGGTATTGGGGCTGTTAAAGGCCATGTTGTTCAGCAGCAGGCGATCGGCCTGGAAGGGGAGAGGTGCCGTCTGCGGCGAGAGGTTCAGCGTGCCGTCAAACAGGGTAATGGTATCCATGTGCAGCGGATCGGTGAGCTGGCGGCTGCTTACGCCGATATCGACCATTTTTGCGACCAGGGTCGCAGGCTGACCGTCGCGCCCGAAGGTGACGTTTTTCAGCACCAGGTGCGTGGGCGACGAAAAGCGGTGATCCATCAGGTCGAAATTGAGTTCGTAGTCGGTGTTTACCGTGATCCAGCTGCTGACCTGCGCCGCGCCCCAGCGAGTCTGAACAAGGATATAGAGCGCGAAGATCGCAATAAGCAGAACGGCCAGAATACCGACGAGAAGCTTTCCAATAAATTTCATGGTCTTCCATCACGTAAAACGCACATAAAGGAGTTATGCACGATTTATGCGCAATGCTCAAGGCGGGAAGGGCGGAATTCTGGGTTACGGCAGCAGTTGCCTGCTGCCGTGAAAGAGATTAGTTCTTTTCTGGCGGGAAAATCAGGTTCAGGACGATAGCGGTGATCCCGCCGGCGGCGATGCCGGAAGAGAGCAGGTTTTTCACCCAGTCCGGTGCAAACTGCAGGATCAGCGGCTGCTGAGACACGCCCAGACCGACCGCCAGCGACAGGGCGATGATCATGATGGCGCGGCGGTTCAGCGGCTCGCGGGAGACGATACGTACGCCTGATGCCGCGATAGTGCCGAACATCACCAGCGTTGCACCACCCAGTACAGGCTCAGGAATGTGCTGTACAAAGCCACTCACCGCCGGGAACAGACCCAGCACGATCAGCATCAGTGCCACAACAAAGCCGACGTAGCGGCTGGCCACGCCGGTCAGCTGGATCACGCCGTTGTTCTGGCCGAAGCAGGAGTTCGGGAAGGTGTTGAACACGCCGGAGACAAAGGAGTTCAGGCCGTTGGCCAGCACGCCCCCCTTCAGGCGCTTCATGTACAGCGGGCCAGAAACCGGCTGCTCAGAGACGTCGGAGGTGGCGGTGATATCCCCGATGGTTTCCAGGGAGGTGATCATAAACACCAGCATCAGCGGCAGAAGCAGGTTCCAGTCGATGCCCAGGCCGTAGTAGAGCGGGGTCGGGACCACGATCAGCGGGCTGTCGGTCGGGGCAGTGTTTTGCGGCAGCATGTCCATCGCCCAGGCGGCGAGGTAGCCTGCCGCCATGGCGATCACCAGCGAGGCGACGCGCAGGTACGGGTTACGCTGACGGTTGAGCAGAATAATGATTGCCAGCACCACACCCGCCAGCAGCAGGTTTTTCGGGGCACCAAAGGTGTGGTCGGCCATCGCAGCGTAGCCGCCGCCGATGGAGGTCAGACCCACCTGAATCAGCGACAGGCCGATAATCATTACCACCACGCCGGAGACCAGCGGAGTAATAATGCGGCGCGCCAGGTGCAGCACGCGGGAGATAACCATCTCGGTGCAGCTGGCCAGCATCAGGGTGCCGAACAGCGCCGCCATCATCGTCGGCACATCCGCGCCGCCGGTTTTCAGCGCCGTACCGCCCATGATCAGCGGGGCGACAAAGTTAAAGCTGGTGCCCTGAATCGACAGCAGGCCGGAACCCACCGGACCCCAGGCTTTAATCTGAATGATGGAGGCTACGCCCGAGGCAAACAGCGACATGCTGATGATGTGCTGGGTGTCCTGCGCCGGTAAGCCGAGCGCCTGGCAGATCAGCAGGGCCGGGGTGATGACGGCCACGAACATCGCCAGCAGGTGCTGACAGGCGGCGAACAAGGTCTGCGCCAGCGGGGGGCGATCTTCAAGACGGTAAATCAGTTCACTGTTATGCGGCTGCGCAATCGGTTGCGCATCTTGCTGTTCTACGGCGTTAACGGACATCTGCTGCGATCCCCAGGAAGAAAAGCGGGCATTTTAGCCGAGTGGATGAGAAAAGCAAACGATTGCTCGCAAAAATCGCAGAGAAAACCTTCCGCTTAATACGGCTTTTCTGTCACGCCAGGGCAAAGTTCATTACACTCCTGCTCCCGATTGCGCTTAAGTCGCGCAAACGGTTCAGGAAAACGCGCATGTTGATGGAGCACGTGCCATTTAAGGAGCCCACTATGATTCATCTCGATACGTTGTCGACTCTCGTTGCGGCAACGCTGGTTTTACTGCTTGGCCGTAAGCTGGTTCACAGTGTCCCCCTTCTCAGAAAATACACCATCCCGGAGCCCGTCGCGGGCGGGCTGCTGGCCGCCGTTGCGCTGCTGGTGCTGAACAAAAGCATGGGCTGGGAAATCAACTTTGATATGTCGTTAAAAGACCCGCTGATGCTGGCCTTTTTCGCCACCATCGGCCTGAACGCCAACCTGGCCAGCCTGCGGGCCGGCGGTAAAGTGCTGGGGGTGTTCCTGATTGTGGTGGTCGGGCTGCTGGTGATGCAGAACGCCATCGGGATCGGTATGGCCTCCCTGCTGGGGCTGGATCCGCTGATGGGCCTGCTGGCCGGTTCCATTACCCTCTCCGGCGGACATGGCACCGGGGCGGCGTGGAGCAAGCTGTTTATCGAGCGCTATGGTTTCCAGAATGCCACCGAAGTGGCAATGGCCTGCGCCACCTTCGGGCTGGTGCTGGGCGGGCTGATCGGCGGGCCGGTGGCACGCTATCTGGTAAAACACTCCGCCACCCCGAACGGTTGCCCGGAAGATGAAGCGGTGCCGTCGGCGTTCGAAAAGCCGGACGTCGGGCGCATTATCAGCTCCCTGGTGCTGATCGAAACCATTGCGCTGATCGCCATCTGCCTGACGGTGGGTAAGGTGATTGCGCAACTGCTGGCGGGATCCGCATTTGAGCTGCCGACCTTTGTCTGCGTGCTGTTCGTAGGGGTAATCCTCAGCAACGGCCTGGCGCTGATGGGCTTTTATCGCGTCTTTGAGCGGGCGGTATCGGTGCTGGGTAACGTCTGCCTGTCGCTGTTCCTGGCGATGGCGCTGATGAGCCTCAAGCTGTGGGAGCTGGCCTCGCTGGCGCTGCCGATGCTGGCCATTCTCGCCGTGCAGACCCTGTTTATGGCTTTCTATGCGGTGTTCGTGACCTGGCGGATGATGGGCAAAAACTACGACGCGGCGGTGTTGGCGGCAGGGCATTGCGGCTTTGGTCTGGGGGCCACGCCGACGGCGATCGCCAATATGCAGGCCATCACCGAGCGTTTCGGTCCATCACATATGGCGTTTCTGGTGGTGCCGATGGTGGGGGCGTTCTTTATTGATATCGTCAACGCGCTGGTGATCAAACTCTATCTGCTGCTGCCAATGTTTGGCTGATCAGGCGTTGGAGTAGCGCTCGGTCTCGGGCATCCAGCGCTCGATTAACGCTGCCGCCTGGTCGGGGTAGCGTTCATGGATATGACGTGCCAGACGCTGAACTTCGGGGATCATGCCCTGATCGCGCAGTAAATCGGCTACTTTAAACTCGGCGTTACCGGTCTGGCGGGTGCCGAGCAGTTCGCCCGGGCCGCGGATCTCCAGATCCTGTTGCGCAATCACAAAGCCGTCATTGCTGTCGCGCAGCACCTGCAGACGCTTCTGGGCAGTTTTCGACAGCGGGGCTTTATAGAGCAACACGCAGTGCGACGCCACCGCACCACGTCCGACGCGACCCCGCAGCTGGTGGAGCTGCGCCAGGCCCAGACGCTCCGGGTTCTCGATGATCATCAGGCTGGCGTTAGGCACATCCACCCCCACTTCAATCACCGTGGTGGCGATCAGCAGATGCAGGTCGCCCTGCTTGAAGGCCTGCATCACCGCCTGCTTCTCGGCAGGCTTCATCCGGCCATGGACCAGGCCGACGTTCAGTTCCGGCAGGGCCAGCTTTAGCTCTTCCCAGGTGGCTTCCGCCGCCTGAGCTTCCAGCAGATCCGACTCTTCAATCAGGGTACAGACCCAGTAGGCCTGACGCCCTTCCTGACAGGCGTTGCGCACGCGATCGATGATGTCGCTGCGGCGCGTGTCCGGAATGGCGACGGTCGTCACCGGCGTACGCCCCGGCGGCAGTTCGTCGATGGTGGAGGTGTCGAGATCGGCATAGGCGGTCATCGCCAGGGTGCGCGGGATCGGCGTTGCGGTCATGATCAGCTGGTGCGGATGGTAGCCCTGCTGGAGCCCTTTCTCCCACAGCGCCAGGCGCTGATGCACGCCGAAACGGTGCTGCTCATCAATGATCACCAGCGCCAGGCCGTGAAACTGCACCTGCTCCTGGAAGATGGCGTGCGTGCCGACAATCATCTGCACCTGACCGCTGGCAATGGCGTCCTGCTGCGCCTGTCGCGCCTTGCCTTTTTGCTTTCCGGCCAGCCAGCCCACTTCAACCCCCAGCGGGGCAAACCAGCTGCGGAAGTTATTCGCGTGCTGCTCGGCCAGCAGTTCGGTCGGTGCCATCAGGGCGACCTGTCTGCCGTGCGCAATGGCGCGCAGTGCGGCCAGCGCGGCCACCAGCGTTTTACCGGAGCCGACGTCGCCCTGCACCAGGCGCATCATCGGCACGTCCAGCGCCAGGTCATGCTCGATTTCGGCGGTCACGCGGGCCTGTGCCCCGGTGGGTTTAAACGGCAGCGAGGCCAGCAGCTTATCTTTTAATTCGTTACGGGCCGGGAGCGGCAGGGCGTGAAAACGCTGGGCACCGGCGCGCAGCGCCAGCATGCTCAGGTTATGCGCCAGCAGCTCTTCGAGAATCAGACGGCGCTGGGCCGGATGTTGCCCGCTCTCCAGATCGCTTAACTGTAATGTTGGCGGCGGGCGGTGCAGGGTGCGCAACGCCTCCGGCAAACTCATCATCCCCTGCGCCAGCTCGGGCGGCAGCAGTTCAGCTATGGCGCAGGTGTCGAGCAGCTCCAGCGCCTGATCGGTCAGCTTGCGCAGCGTCGCCTGCTTGATGCCTTCGGTGGTCGGGTAGACCGGGGTCAGCGTCTCCTGCATCTCAGGGGTGCTGAGATCGCCCTGCACGCGGTATTCCGGGTGGATCATCTCCGCGCCGTATTTGCCGCGTTTGGCTTCGCCGTAGGCCAGCACCCGTCGCCCGGGGGCGAGGCTGTTTTTCATCGCCGCGCTGAAGTTAAAGAAGCGCATGGTCAGGATGCCGGAGCCGTCGCTGATCTGGCAGGTCATCATCCGGCGACCGCCGAAGGTGATGTTGCTGTTCAGAACTTCGCCTTCAACCGTGGCGTAAATGCCGGGCAGCAGGTCGCCAATCTGATAGAGCTGGGTGCGGTCTTCGTAACGTAGGGGGAGGTGCAGGAGGAGATCCTGCACGGTATGCAGGCCAATTTTTGCCAGTTTGCTGCTCTGGGCCGCGCCAACGCCCGTCAGGGAATTGAGCGGCACAGCATCCAGCAGGCGGCCTTGCATGATTATTTCGCCGCTTGCATGGTGGCCCACCACGTCGCATCGGCTTCAATTTCGCCCTGCATGTTCACGTGGGGGTAGGGTAATCTTTTCTGCTTCGCCACGTTGGCCAGCACCGGATAACCGCCTTCAAACAGCAGGCGCTGCTGCTCTTCTTCCGGCAGCATGCTGTTCTCGCGTTTGTACATCCCGGCATTTTGTCGCTGGCGCTGGGCTTCATACAGAATAAGCGCGGAAGCCACGGAGACGTTCAGGGACTGCACCATGCCGATCATCGGAATGATGATGTCCTGATCCGCCAGATCTAAAGCTTCCTGGGTGATCCCCGTCTTCTCCTGACCCATCAGAATGCAGGTTGGGCGGGTGTAATCGATCTCGCGGAAGTCGACGGCTTTGTCGGAAAGGTGGGTCGCCAGGATCTGCATACCGCGCCCTTTCAGATGCGAAATGGCGTCGGCAATATTATCGTGAGCTTTGACCTGTACCCAGCTGTTGCTGCCTGCGGCAGCCGAGGCCATGGGACGCATCCGCGTACCTTTCCAGACGGCATGCACTTCATGCACGCCGACGGCGTCTGCGGTACGGACAATCGCAGCCACGTTATGAGGTTTATGTACCTGCTCCATGCAGACCGTCAGATCGGGCTGACGCCTGGCGAGCATCTCACAGATACGGGCATAACGTGTTGAATTCATAAAGCTAGTTTCGGTTACGGGTGACTTTAATCACGTCGGCCATCACGCGGATTTTGCGCATGATGTTCGCCAGATGCACACGGTCCCGCGCGGTCAGACGAATAAAGGCGCTGTAGACCCGGCCATCTTTCTCTTCCGTATTCAGGCTATGAATGTTGGAAGAGGCGGTGTTGATTGCCGCCGTCAGGTTCGCCAGCGCACCCTGGTGGTTGAACATATCCACCTTGATTTCGGTGATGAACTCCTGCTCGGTCTCTTTATCCCACTCTACCGCCATAAACTTCTCTGGCTCTTTCTGGTAGCCACGGATGTTACGACAGGATTCGTGATGGATAACCAGGCCTTTACCGGGGCTGACGTGAGCAATAATCGGGTCGCCGGGGATCGGTCGGCAGCACTTGGCAAAGGTGATCAATACGCCGTCGGCGCCTTTGATCGGCAGATGACCGTGGCTGGTGGATGACGGCTGCGGCACAGAGGTTTCGCCCTGTTGCAGGTTCTTCGCCACTACCACGCTCATCGCGTTACCGAGACCGATTTCTGCCAGCAGATCGTCAAGCGTGGCGAGCTTCATGCGCTCGATTTCACGCTGCACGTTCTCTTTCGGGATCTCAGCGAGCTTACGGCTGCCGCCCAACGCATGGTTGAGCAGTCGGCGGCCCAGGCTGACGGAGTCGTCGCGTTTGAGGTTCTTCAGCAGCTGGCGGATCTTGGCGCGGGCTTTCGAGCTCACAACAAAGTTGAGCCACGCCGCGTTCGGACGTGCGCCAGGTGCGGTAATGATTTCCACCGTCTGGCCGCTGGTCAACGGCTGTGACAGCGGGTACGGCTGGCGGTCGACGCGTGCGCCAACACAGGCATGACCGATATCGGTATGCACGGCGTAAGCGAAGTCGACCGGGGTTGCGCCAGCAGGCAGCTCGACAATGCGCCCCTCTGGCGTGAAAACGTAAATCTCATCCGGGAAGAGATCGGATTTAACGCTCTCGATAAATTCAAACGAACTACCGGCGCTCTGTTGCAGCTCCAGCAGGCTCTGCATCCAGCGCTGGGCGCGGATCTGCGCGGTGGTGCTGCTTTCGCCGCCACGCTCTTTATAGGCCCAGTGCGCGGCAACACCCATCTCCGCCATCTGATCCATGTCTTCGGTACGGATCTGCACCTCAACCGGCACGCCGTGCGGGCCAATCATCGAGGTGTGCAGGGACTGATATCCGTTCGCCTTTGGAATGGCGATATAGTCTTTCATCCGGCCCGGACGCGGTTTGTACAGGCTGTGCATCTGGCCGAGTACGCGATAGCAGGTGTCGGCGTCGTGGACGATCACGCGGAACGCGTAAATATCCATGATCGAGTGAAAACGCTGCTCCTTGAGCACCATTTTGCAGTAGATGGAGTACAAATGCTTTTCGCGCCCGCTGACGCGGCAGGGAATACCGGCTTCCTGCAAACGCCCTTCGATTTCAGAGAGGATTTTCTGAATCATCTCTTTACGGTTACCACGTGCGGCTTTCACCACCTCTTTGATCACCCGGAAGCGGTTCGGGTACAAGGCTTCAAAACCCAGCTCTTCCAGCTCGGTTTTAATGTGATGAATACCTAAACGGTGAGCCAGTGGGCTATAGATTTCGAGGGTTTCACGGGCAATGCGACGACGTTTGTCCGGGCGCAGTGAGCCCAGGGTACGCATATTGTGGGTACGGTCAGCGAGTTTGATCAGAATGACGCGGATATCCTGCACCATCGCCATGATCATTTTGCGGAAGTTTTCGGCCTGCGCCTCTTTCTTATCGCGGAAATTCAGCTTATCAAGCTTAGAGACCCCTTCCACCAGTTCGGCAACGCTTTTGCCAAACAGCTGTTCCATGTCCTGGTAGGTGGCGGGGGTATCTTCGATCACGTCATGCAGCAGGGCGGCCATCAGCGTTTCATAGTCGAGTTTCATCTCGGCCAGAATACAGGCCACCGCTACCGGGTGCGTGATATAGGGTTCACCGCTTGAACGTGTCTGGCCCTCGTGAGCGTCACGTGCAACGAGATACGCCTGCTGGAGACGCTTAATCTGGTCTACCGGCAGGTAGGTTTGAATCAGTTGATTCAGGCTTTCAAACAGATACAAGGGCGACCCGCAGGTTTAATTAACGACGACCTTCAGCAATGGCGGTAACGGCCTGCAGTTCTGCGGCTTCCTGCTCTTGCTGCTCCTGGCGCTCACGAACATCGAGGATCTGGCTGTTGATCAGGCCTTCTTCGATTTCGCGCAGTGCGATAACGGTAGTTTTATCGTTTTCTTCCGGTACCAGCGGATCTTTACCGCCTGACTGCATCTGACGAGCGCGACGCGCGGCGACCAGCACCAGGTCAAAACGGTTACCAATTTTCTCTACAGCGTCCTGAACAGTTACGCGTGCCATACTTAAAATGCTCCACAGATGAAGAAATGACTGGGCATGATACTGAATGTGGGTTCAGTCTGCCAACAGTTTGGTGATTAATGCGTCATGTCGCTGCTTCTGGCGGCTCATGCGCAGACGTTCGGCGCGAAGGATAGTTTTGAGATCGCTCAGGGCGGCGTCAAAATCATCATTCACAATCAGGTAATCATATTCGGCGTAATGGCTCATTTCCGCAACTGCCTGGGCCATACGTTTTGCGATAACCTCTTCGCTGTCCTGGCCGCGGCCGCGGAGACGGCGATCCAGCTCATCTTTCGACGGCGGTAAAATAAAGATACTGCGCGAATCAGGCATTTTCTTGCGAATCTGCTGTGCGCCCTGCCAGTCGATATCCAGGAACACGTTCACGCCGGTCGACAGCACCTGCTCAATGGTCTCACGCGAGGTACCGTAGTAGTTACCGAAGACCTCAGCGTGTTCAAGAAACGCATCCCTGCCAATCATCGTTCTGAATTCATCGTGATCGACAAAGAAATAGTGTTCACCGTGCACCTCACCCGGACGCGGCGCGCGCGTGGTGTGAGAAACCGACACCTGGGTATCGTACAGCGGTTGGGTTTTTAACAGTGCCTGAATCAGGCTGGATTTACCCGCGCCACTAGGGGCAGAAACAATATAAAGCGTGCCTTGAGCCATGAGAGTCTTTTGTATGTGTTAGCGAAGAAAGTCCTACATACGGGCTTATTATACACGTCGCCGCTTCGTGACGTAGCCTTTGTCACACTTTTTCCGCTTCTTAGTTGATTTTTGCTCTCCCTTTTCCGTTTTTCTCCGCCGTTTGCTGCAACAGAAACAAAGTCCTGATGCGGGCTCGTAAAGCCTGTTTTTGCCTGTCGCCTGCGGTTGCGTACCGCGTTATACCCTGTGGAAAACAGGGAGGAGTGACGATGTGGCGAGGGTTAGCGGTGTTGATGGGATTCTGGAGTGGTTGCGGTCTGGCGATATGCCCGGTCTGGTCGCCCGCGCAGGCAGAGCAGGAGATCGCCCGACTCAGTGCGCAGATAGCCCGCTGGGATAAAGCGTACTGGCAGCAGGGCGTCAGCGACGTAAACGACGAAGTCTATGACCAGCTGGCCGCGCGGCTGAAGCAGTGGCGGCACTGCTTTGGCGATGAACCGGCGACAGACGTGCTGGCACCTGTACAGGGAACGGTCAGGCATCCGGTCAGCCATACCGGGGTGACGAAGGTAGCCGATAAAGCAGAGCTGCGGCAGTGGATGCGTTCGCGTCGCGACCTGTGGATCCAGCCAAAGGTGGACGGCGTGGCGGTGACGCTGGTTTACCGTCAGGGCCAACTGGTGCAGGCCACCAGCCGGGGCGACGGGCTGAAAGGCGAAGACTGGACGGCGAAAGTGAAGCGCATCGCCTCGGTACCCAGCCAGATAACGGGCCCGCTCGCCAACAGCGTGTTGCAGGGAGAGCTCTTCTTGCGTCGCGACAACCATATCCAGCAGCAGATGGGTGGCATGAATGCGCGGGCAAAAGTCGCCGGGGCGATGATGCGCCAGGATGCCAGCGCCGCCCTGGATCACATCGGCATCTTTATCTGGGCCTGGCCGGACGGCCCCGCCCTGATGGGCGAACGCCTGCAGGCATTAACCCGGGCGGGCTTCATCCTGACCGAACCCTGGACGCATCGGGTCAGTTCGGTGGAGGAGGCTGAAAAAATGCGCGACCGCTGGTTGAAGTCGCCCCTGCCCTTTGTCACCGATGGCATTGTGATCCGCTCGGCGCAGGAGCCCGCAGGCAACCGCTGGCTGCCCGGGGACGGCAGCTGGGTGGTGGCGTGGAAATATGCTCCGGCGGCACGGGTTGCTGAGGTCCGCGCTATCACCTTTACCGTAGGGCGTACCGGCAGGATCGCGGTAGTTGCCACCCTTGAGCCCGTGCAGCTCGATGATAAGCGGGTGCAGCGCGTCAATCTGGGGTCGGTGGGTCGCTGGCAGGCACTGGATATTGCGCCGGGCGATCAGGTTCAGGTCAGCCTGGCCGGGCAGGGGATCCCGCGGGTGGATAAAGTCGTCTGGCGGGGGACCAACCGACAAAAACCGGTCCCGCCTGAATCGCGCTTTACGCCGCTCACCTGTTTTTATGCCTCGCCGGAATGCCACGAGCAGTTTATGGCCCGGCTGGCCTGGCTGAGTTCGTCGTCGGTGTTAAATATCGGGGGGCTGGGTGACGCAGGCTGGCAGGTGCTTCATCAGGCGCATCATTTTGAGCACCTGTTTTCGTGGCTGACGCTGACCCAGGAGCAGCTCCAGCACACGCCGGGGCTTTCGACGCAGCGCGGCCTGCAGCTCTGGCACCAGTTCAACCTGGCGCGCCGTCAGCCTTTTACCCGCTGGCTGGATGCGCTTGGCGTGCCGCTCCCGAGGGTGGCTATGCGCGCGCTGGGCGATCGGCACTGGCAGCAGCTGCAGAGCAGGGATCTGCTGGGCTGGCAGCAGATTCCGGGTATTGGCATGGGAAAAGCACGCAGGCTGGTGGAGTTTGTTCATCATCCCACCGTTAACACCCTGACCTCCTGGCTGAATGAGCAGGGCGTACAGGGATTTTAGTGGCTGTCGTGGCGGTAATAAAAGACCGGCAGGCCCAGCTTTAAACGCAGCGCCAGCAGACGGGCGGTAAAGCCAAAGAGCAGCGTGGAGATGATCACCACATCCTGATTACTGACGTAGTGCTGCAGGGCGACGTACAGCACCGCTGCAGCGAAGGATACCCCGGCATAGAGCTCTTTCTGAAACACCAGCGGAATGCGTTTGCAGAACATATCGCGCAGTACGCCGCCAAAGACGCCGGTGATCACCGCCGCGATAGTGGCGATAACCGGGCCTTCGCCCATATCCAGCGCGACCTGGGCACCGATAATGGAGAAAACGATCAGGCCGAGCGCATCCAGCACCAGAAACAGGCGTCGCAGGTGGGGCATCACCGGGGCAACGATAGTGGTCAGCACCGCCGCGACGGCGACGATAATCACATATTCCGGATGTTGCACCCAGCCGAGCGGATAGTGGCCCAGCAGAATATCCCGGACGGAACCTCCACCCAGCGCCGTTGCCGTGGCGATAATAATGACCCCGAAGGTGTCCATACGACGACGCCCGGCGGCCAGGGCACCAGTCATGGCTTCAGCGGTGATACCGATCAGATACAGGATGTGCAGCAGCATGTTACCCCCAACGTTAAGGCGGTCAGGGTAACGTTTTGTGGGCTGGCTCACGATTTAGATTTTTTTGTGTGAGCGGCCATGCCTTAGTTTAGCTAATGGATGCTTGTCCTGATAACAGCTATGCCGGGGTTTTTATCCAGGTATCGCATTAGATTTATTAGGTCACTACTGCTGCGTGCGGTTAAAAACCTGGCGGAACATCGGCACCAGTATTTTATTACCGGTTTCGCTGAGGTGGTTATCGTCGAAGTACCAGGGCTGTAGATTTTTGCTGCCCATGCAACGACCCGCGGTACAGAGCCAGGCGGTGGGATCCATCACCTGAACGCCGCACTGTTTTGCTGCACGCGCCTGGGCCTGCAAAATGGCCGCGTTCTTTTGCTCGTAGTCCACCAGCGGGACCGATATATCGCGAGTGGCTTTGCCGGTCATCAGACGATGAGATAACGTGCGGGGAACATTATGCGCCATCTCGGGGATCGGGTTAACCAGCCAGACCGGATGCGTGCGGTTCAGGGTGCACGCCATCCCGACAATTGCATCGGCATACTGCTGCAGGTACACCTGCTTGTTTTGCGCCCTGGCGTCGAAGGTTACCAGTTGCTGTTCGGCATAATGCGTCAGGCGGTTCACGATCACTACCGGTACATCTGACGGGTAATCCTGCAGTCGCGAAGGGAGGGAGCGGTTGAATTCGCCGCATCCTTTGTTATCGCCCAGCTCACCCGTCGCCAGCGTCGGGCAGCCAGAGTAAGTAATGCCGATAACCGAGCCTTTACCCTGTGCGGCTTCTGCCAGGGCGGTTGCGGTGGCTTCCGCATGGCTGTCGCCAATAATAATGGCGACAGGCTTACCCGTACCGTATGTGCTCAGGTGCGTTTTTGGGTTGGCGGCATAGTTTTTGTTGGTGGCTTCCAGCGCGATTTTGTTAACCAACGGATCGGGCTGGCTGACAACGATATTGTTTTTCACCAGATAGCTGAACAGCCAGGCCACACCCACGCAGGCAAACAGGATTAACCAGAATGCGCGGGTCGAACGCTGGTTCAGGTAGTTTTTGCCGGGCTGTTCGATCAAAGCCCAGGAGAGCCATCCGGCGGCGAAGGAGAGCGCAATCGCGCTCATCACCCACAGCCCGTTATGCTGGCGACCGGAATAGATCAGAAACACCACAATAGGCCAGTGCCAAAGGTAGACGGAATACGAGCTCAGCCCTGCCCAGCGGAAGTTGCGGTCGAACAGACTAACCAGCGGCTGGTAGTCGCTGTAAATCACCAGCATCGCGCCTGCGACGGGCAGTAAGGTCAGTGGCCCGGGCCAGGCATGCTCTGCGGTGATGAAAAACAGGGAGAGCAGGATCAGGGCGTAACCGGCGATCGCCGTAAACGGCCGCAGCCTTAACGGCAGTACAAAACGCTGCGCGGCATACCAGACCAGCCCACCGCACAGCATCTCCCAGGCGCGATAGGGCATCAGATAGAAGCTGGTGGCCGCGTTTATGGAAGTGTGTGTAATGCTCACCATAAACGACGCAACGGTGAGGATCAGCAGGCAGAGCCCGGTGTTCAGCTTTTTCCTGAGGGGATATAAGCCCATCATTATAAACGGCAATACCAGATAGAATTGCCATTCCACAGACAAAGACCAGGTATGTAAAAACCAGTTTTCATGCGAGTCGAGGGCAAAATAGTCCCCGGTCTCTTTGTTGAGTTTCAGGTTGGAAATAAACAGGGCAGCATAGCCAATATAGTTTCCGAGCTTTTTATACTCATTTGTCGGTAGCCAGAAAAAGGTCGCCACGGCGATAACCAGACACATCGCCAGCAGGGCGGGAATTATTCTTTTGCAGCGCGCGGCATAAAACTGAATAAGGTTGAAGCGGTTGCGTTCCAGGCCCGTGGCGATGATTTTGGTCATCAGGAAGCCGGAGATAACAAAAAACACATCCACGCCTGCGAAACCGCCGGGCAGCAGGGTGGCGGTAAAGTGATAGAACACAACAGAAAGAATGGCTATTCCACGCAGCAGGTTGATGTCCTGCCTGAAATCGCGGTCAACTGAGAGGCTTGAGACGCCCTCTAAAGATAAGTTGATGTTTGCCATTAAGTTTCCTGAAAAGAACGATCAGAATAAGGAATGCGGCCTGCATTCTATCAAAATCATGAAAAGACTGCTTATGTTCTGATGCGCCGAAAGCAGACAGTAAATTCTTATGGCTATTAAATAAAAATGGTCCCTTAACGGGACCATTAATAACAAAGTAACGCGGTTGCGGCTTATTCGATGTTCTGAATCTGCTCGCGCATTTGTTCAATCAGCACTTTCAGTTCAATCGCAGAATTAGTGACTTCGGCGTTGATCGATTTAGACGCCAGGGTGTTCGATTCGCGGTTGAACTCCTGCATCATAAAGTCGAGGCGGCGGCCCACAGCTTCTTTCTTCTTCAGAATGTTGTAGGTCTCTTTAACGTGCGCTTCCAGACGGTCCAGCTCTTCGGAAACGTCGATACGCTGGGCCATCAGCACCAGCTCCTGCTCGAGACGGTTATTCTCCAGCTGAACTTCGGCATCCTCCAGTTTGGCGACCAGACGTTCGCGCTGCCACTGCAGGATTTCTGGCATATGGGAACGAACTTTTACCACTTCGCCGCTCACGCCTTCCAGGCGCTGCTCGATCAGCGCTTTCAGCGCCTGGCCCTCGGTTTCACGGGCCACGATGAAATCGTCCAGCGTACCGTCCAATGCCGCCAGGATCTCCGCGGTAATGGCGTCCAGATCCTGTTCGCCAGCCGCCATCACGCCAGGCCAGCGCAGAATATCAACCGGATTGATTTCGCCTTCGTCGCTTTGCATCTTGACCCAGTTAGCGGCGTTCACCAGCTGTTTAGCCAGTTTTTCGTTGAGGATCAGCTCCCCTTGCGCGCTCGCATCGGGCTCAAAACGCAGGTTGCATTCAACCTTGCCGCGCGTCAGGCGAGCACGGATACGTTCACGAACCACGGGCTCAAGACTGCGGAACTGCTCCGGCATACGGAAATAGGTTTCAAGATAGCGTTGGTTTACCGAGCGCATTTCCCAGGTAGCGCTGCCCCAGCTACCCTTGATTTCACGGCGGGCGTAGGCGGTCATACTGCGGATCATAGACATTTCCGTTTTTGAAGGAGAGATGGGGGGATTATAGCTTTCGGGGCTTTCTCAGGATAGGAATAAGCGCGTTTAATCCGTATAATGCGCAGCCACATTCGTTTCAAGCCGGAGATATCATCATGCGTCCATCAGGTCGTAGCGCCAACCAGGTGCGCCCCGTCACCCTGACCCGTAACTATACAAAACACGCTGAAGGCTCTGTGCTTGTTGAATTTGGTGACACCAAAGTGCTGTGCACCGCCTCCATCGAAGAGGGCGTGCCGCGCTTCCTGAAAGGCCAGGGTCAGGGCTGGATCACTGCCGAATACGGCATGCTGCCACGCTCTACTCATACCCGTAACGCCCGCGAAGCGGCGAAGGGTAAACAGGGCGGCCGCACCATGGAAATCCAGCGTCTGATCGCCCGTGCGCTGCGCGCGGCGGTGGATCTGAAAACGCTGGGCGAATTCACCATCACCCTGGACTGCGACGTGATCCAGGCGGATGGCGGCACCCGCACCGCCTCTATTACCGGTGCCTGCGTGGCGCTGGCCGATGCCCTGAACAAACTGGTCGCGGCCGGTAAGCTGAAAGCTAACCCGCTGAAAGGCATGGTTGCAGCGGTATCTGTTGGGATCGTTAATGGCGAAGCGCTGTGCGATCTGGAGTACGTTGAAGACTCTGCGGCCGAGACCGACATGAACGTGGTGATGACCGAAGACGGTCGTATCATTGAGGTGCAGGGCACTGCAGAGGGTGAGCCGTTCACCCATGAAGAGCTTCTGGCGCTGTTGGCGTTAGCCCGAGAGGGAATCGAATCTATCGTAACGACGCAGAAGGCGGCGTTAGAAAATTGATTTTAAAGGCGACTGATGAGTCGCCTTTTTTTTGTCCGTAGAAAAGCAAAAGTCAGATGAGGAGTAAACCCATGAAACCCTATCAGCGCCAGTTTATTGAGTTTGCGCTTAGCAAGCAGGTACTTAAGTTTGGCGAATTTACGCTGAAATCCGGGCGCAAGAGCCCCTATTTCTTTAACGCCGGGCTGTTTAATACCGGGCGCGATCTGGCACTGTTAGGCCGCTTCTATGCCGAAGCGCTGGTGGACTCCGGGATCGAATTCGACCTGCTGTTTGGCCCGGCGTACAAAGGTATTCCGATTGCCACCACCACCGCCGTGGCGCTGGCGGAGCATCACGATCGCGACGTGCCGTACTGCTTTAACCGTAAGGAGGCCAAAACCCACGGCGAAGGCGGTAATCTGGTCGGCAGCGCGCTGCGGGGTCGCATCATGCTGGTGGACGATGTGATCACCGCGGGCACCGCCATTCGTGAATCGATGGAGATTATCCAGGCCAACAACGCGACGCTGGCGGGCGTGCTGATCTCGCTGGACCGCCAGGAGCGCGGACGTGGCGACATCTCTGCCATTCAGGAAGTGGAGCGCGACTACAGCTGCAAAGTGACGTCGATCATCACCCTGAAAGACCTGATTGCGTATCTGGAAGAGAAGCCGGAGATGGCCGGGAGCCTGGCGGCGGTGCGTGCGTATCGCGAAGAGTTTGGCGTGTAAATGAATTGCCCGGTGGCGCTGCGCTTACCGGGCCTACAGGGTAGGCCGGATAAGGCGCAGCCGCCATCCGGCGTTACTGCAGCTGAGCAGCCACTAACGGCCAGCGGGCGTCAAAATCGTCCGTTGGACGATATTTGAATTCGCTGCGCACGAAGCGGGAGAGCATCCCTTCACAGAAGGCCAGCACCTGCCCGGCAAGCAGCGACTCATCAATGCTGTAACCCTCGCCTTCACGCATCTTCTTTTCGCGTAAAACCTGGCGCAGCTGCGCTTCAATACGCTCAAACAGCTGGTTAATACGCCCCTGCAGCCTGTCCTGTTCAAACATCAGCGCGTGGCCGGTCAGGATACGGGTTAAACCCGGATTGCGCTCGCCGAAACCGAGGATCAGCTGAACAATCAGACGCAGCCGTGCGGTGGTGTCTTTTTCATCCTTCAGAATCAGGTTGATACGGGTGATCAGGCTGTCTTCGATAAACTCGATCAGGCTGTCGAACATCCGCGTTTTGCTGGGGAAATGACGGTACAGCGCCGCTTCCGACACGCCCACAGAGGCGGCCAGTTTTGCGGTGGTGATGCGTTGACTGCCATCGCTGGATTCAAGCATCAGAGCCAGAGATTGAAGTATTTCTTCGCGACGATTCCTTTTCGCTGTTTGTTTTTCTGCCATGTTGCAAAATACCCCTGAAAATAAGCACTTGTCAGGCTGACATCCACACAACGACCGCAAACAGACGTTTGCGGTTTGTTAATACGTTATTAGATTGTGGGATGCGTTTAGCCGGGTTTATTTACGCCCGGAATGGCCGAAGCCGCCTTCACCGCGATCGGTGGCGTCGAAGTCTTCTACCAGATTAAATTCAGCCTGTACCACCGGGACGAACACCATCTGGGCGACACGCTCGCCGGGTTGAATGGTGAAGCTGTCCTGGCCACGGTTCCAGACGGAGACCATCAGCTGACCCTGATAGTCAGAATCGATCAGGCCTACCAGGTTGCCCAGCACGATACCATGCTTATGGCCAAGGCCAGAACGCGGCAGGATCACCGCCGCCAGAGAGGCATCGGCAATGTGGATGGCAAGACCGGTCGGCAGCAGCGTGGTGGCGCCCGGTGCCAGCTCTACCGCGTCGTCGAGGCAGGCGCGCAGATCAAGACCGGCAGAGCCGGAAGTGGCATAGGTCGGCAGCGGGAATTCCTGACCAACACGCGGGTCCAGAATCTTAACGTCGATTTTTTTCATCATAACGGGTAACGATCTCGTCCAGTAATAGTTGGCCCAGGAGTTCCTTGCGCTCAAGCGGTAAGACTTTATCTCCATCCTGCCAGAATAGGTGCAGTGCGTTGCTGTCGCTGTTAAATCCTTGGGTGGCCAGCGATACGTCGTTCGCGCAAATCAAATCGAGGTTTTTGCGGGTACGTTTTTGCCGGGCATATTCTTCCACATTATTCGTTTCAGCGGCAAACCCAACAACGTAAGGACGACGATCTTTTAGCGCGGCGACACCGGCAACGATATCCGGGTTTTTCACCATTTTTATCGTGATTTCATCGCCTTGCTTTTTAATTTTCTCATCCGCAACGGCCGCTGCGCGGTAGTCTGCCACGGCGGCGCAGCCAATAAAAATCTGCTGCTGTTGGGCCTGTGCCTGAACGGCCGCTTCCATCTCCAGCGCGGTCGTTACGTCAATGCGCTGCACCCGCGGCGGCGTCGGCAGCGACACCGGGCCGCTGACCAGCGTGACTTTGGCTCCGCGCTGTGCGGCGGCGGCGGCAATCGCAAAGCCCATCTTGCCGGAGCTTTGGTTGGTGATATAGCGCACCGGATCCAACGGCTCACGCGTCGGGCCCGCGGTAATCATGATGCTGAGATGTTGCAGATCGTTGACAGGTGAAAAATGGCTGGCGGCCAGATCCACTATCGCCAGCGGATCCAGCATGCGGCCCGGGCCGATATCGCCGCAGGCCTGGCTGCCGCTGTCCGGCCCCCAGATCAGCAGGCCGCGGGAAGCCAGCGTTTCAAGGTTATGCCGGGTGGCCGCGTTGCGGTACATCTGCTGGTTCATGGCCGGGACCACGGCGACCGGCGCCGGAGTGGCCAGGCAGATGGTGGATACCAGGTCGTTGGCCATACCGGCTGCCACACGGGCGATGAGATCGGCGGTGGCCGGGGCGAGGATGACGAGATCCGCCCACTTACCCAGCTCGATATGACCCATTGCCGCTTCCGCCGCCGGATCGAGCAGGCTGTCCGACACCGGGTAGCCCGAAACGGCCTGCAGGCTCAATGGCGTAATAAACGCTTTGCCCCCTTCGGTTATTGCCACCCGCACGTCCGCGCCGCGCTCGCGCAAACGACGCACCAGTTCCGGCGCTTTATAGGCCGCAATGCCGCCGCTGACGCTGAGAACGATTTTTTTACCGGCCAGGCTCATCATGATTCTTTCCTGTTGGGTTCACCTGAGAGGTGGACATTTTATCACAATCCGAAATGCATCGGGATGTTGTCCATCCGCCACTTTGCGAGGGGTTACGCAAGATAAGAAATCCGCCATCGTGAGGTGCCCGGGTCTGTGGCAGCATGCCCTGACTATGGAGGAGGAGAGAGTATGGAGACATCATCCCCGCAGTTACCGCGGGAAAAAATGCTCGCAGATGGCGCGACGACCCTGACGGACGATGAGCTGCTGGCGCTGTTCCTGCGGACCGGAACGCGAAGTAAAAGCGTTTTCACGCTTTCTAAAGACCTGTTGCAGCATTTCGGCTCCCTGCATGGCTTGCTGACTGCCGAGCTGGCGGCCTTCAGGCGGGTGGACGGGATCGGCATTGCGACATTCGCCCAGCTCAGAGGCATTGCGGAGCTTGCCCGTCGTTACTACTGCTCGGGCATAAGGCGAGAAACCCCGCTGGAGAACCCGGAGATGACCCGGGAGTTTGTACGCAGCCAGCTGGCGGAAGAAGAGCGGGAGATTTTTATGGTGATTTTCCTTGATAATCAAAACCGGGTGCTGAAACATTCCCGGTTATTTTCGGGGACCCTGAGCCATGTGGAGGTGCATCCACGAGAAATTGTGCGCGAAGCGATAAAAGTGAATGCCGCTGGCGTGATCCTCGCGCATAATCATCCCTCAGGGCGCGCCGAACCGAGCAAAGCCGACAGAGACGTGACCGCACGCATCATGAAATGCTGTCAATTCATGGACATTCGTGTTCTTGATCATCTGGTGATAGGTCGCGGAGAGTACGTTTCGTTTGCAGAACGTGGATGGATTTAAGCCATTTCTCGCGATCCATCGGGATCTTTGTCTGTTCGGGACTTGAGCACATCCTCGAGTCAGCGTATACTACGCCACCTTTGAGAATCTCGGGTTTGGCAATTGGGCCTGGCAATCGATGGTTCACTTAGAACTGCGATGACTGGGCTGTAAAGCCTGACGAGGCGCCGATACCCCATACGAAGCTCGAGCTAATTTGATTTTTGGAGAATAGACATGTCCCGAGTCTGCCAAGTTACTGGCAAGCGTCCGGTGACCGGTAACAACCGTTCCCACGCACTGAACGCGACTAAACGCCGTTTCCTGCCGAACCTGCACTCTCACCGTTTCTGGGTTGAGAGCGAGAAGCGTTTTGTCACCCTGCGTGTATCTGCTAAAGGTATGCGTGTTATTGATAAGAAAGGCATCGATACAGTTCTGTCCGAACTGCGTGCCCGTGGCGAAAAGTACTAAGTACTTAAAGAGGAAATAAATCATGGCTAAAGGTATTCGCGAGAAAATCAAGCTGGTTTCTTCTGCTGGTACAGGTCACTTCTACACCACCACGAAGAACAAACGTACTAAGCCGGAAAAACTGGAACTGAAAAAGTTCGATCCAGTTGTACGCCAGCACGTACTGTACAAAGAAGCTAAAATTAAATAATTTTAGACTCCTTGTACTGAAAAACCCCGCAACTGCGGGGTTTTTTGCATTCTGCATCTCAACGGAGGAACCATGCCTGAATTACCTGAGGTAGAGACCAGCCGCCGTGGCATTGAGCCCCACCTGGTCGGTGCGACCATTCTTCATGCTGTTGTCCGCAACGGTCGTCTGCGCTGGCCGGTTTCTGATGAGATCCACGCCCTGAGCGACAAACCCGTCCTCAGCGTACAGCGCCGCGCGAAGTATCTGCTGCTGGAGCTGCCGGATGGCTGGATCATCATCCACCTGGGGATGTCCGGGAGCTTACGTATCCTCAGCGAAGAGCTGCCTGCCGAAAAGCACGACCACGTCGACCTGGTGATGAGCAACGGCAAAGTGCTGCGCTATACCGATCCTCGCCGCTTTGGCGCCTGGCTGTGGACCAAAGAGCTGGAAGGGCATAACGTACTGGCGCACCTGGGGCCGGAGCCGCTCTCGGATGACTTTGACGCCGAGTACCTGAAAGCGAAGTGCGCGAAGAAGAAAAGCCCGATTAAACCCTGGCTGATGGATAACAAGCTGGTGGTCGGCGTCGGTAACATCTACGCCAGTGAATCGCTCTTTGCTGCCGGGATCCATCCCGATCGGCTGGCCTCCTCGCTCTCCGCGCAAGAGTGCGAGCTGCTGGTGAGGGTGATTAAAGCGGTGCTGCTGCGTTCGATTGAGCAGGGCGGAACCACCCTGAAGGACTTCCTGCAGAGCGACGGTAAGCCGGGCTACTTTGCCCAGGAGCTGCAGGTCTATGGTCGTAAAGATGAGCCATGCCGGGTCTGCGGTGCGCCGATTGTGGCCACGAAGCACGCTCAGCGCGCCACCTTCTACTGCCGTCAGTGCCAGAAGTGATATGTAGGCCGGGCAAGCGCAGCGCCGCCCGGCAAGAAGGCAGGAACTACTTCAGCTTGTCCATCAACGCCTGATGAACGACAGCAGGCAGGAAATGGGTGACATCACCCGCGTGGCGCGCCACCTCTTTCACCAGCGAAGAGGAGATAAACGACCACTCTTTGGATGGCATCAGGAAGACGCTCTCCAGCTCGGGCATCAGATGGCGGTTCATATGCGCCAGCTGCATCTCATATTCAAAATCAGCCACCGCACGCAGGCCGCGAATCAGGATATTGGCCTGCTGGGCGCGGGCAAAGTTCGCCATCAGATCACTGAAACCCACGACGTCCACATTGGGCAAGTGCGCGGTGGCGGCTTTCGCCAGGGCAACCCGCTCTTCGAGGTCGAACAGCGGCTTTTTGCTGGGGCTGGCGGCAATCGCCAGAATCACCGTATCAAACATGCTGGCCGCACGGGTGACGATGTCAATATGACCGTTGGTGATGGGATCGAAGGTACCCGGATAGATCGCTTTTGTGCTCATGGCTCACGCTTTCTCTGAGTAGCCGCGGTTCAGCGCCCACAGCTCGGTGTATTTATTAAAAGTATACTGGGCGTTAACCACCGCCAGTAACCAGCCCTGTTTACCGTCCAGCACGCCACCACGCAGCACCAGCGTCTTCAGGAACGCCCCTGCGGTGTGGCTGAAGATACCCGCCAGCGAGGTGGTCTTACCGCGCTGATGACGCTCCTGAGCCCAGGCCGTGGCGTAGTTAAGCTGTTTGCGCTGGAAGCTGGCAAAATCACGGCAGGTGAGGTGCAGCAGATCGCCGTCGAGGGCAATCACCTGCGCGCCTTCGCAGTCCAGTGACTCGTGCACCAGGTTGTCGTTGTACTGATAGCGCGTGCGTGGGTACAGGCGCATCACGCGATCGGGATACCAGCCGCTGTGACGCATAAAGCGGCCCAGGAAGTAGTTGCGCCGGGCGATGCTGTAGACGGCGTCGGGCTGAGGCGCTTCCAGCACGCGCTGGATGGCCTGTTGCAGCGCCGGCGTGACGCGCTCGTCGGTGTCGATCATCAATACATACTCGCCGGTGGCGAACTGCTGCGCGCGCTGGCGCTGGGTGCCATAGCCCTGCCAGTCGGTATTGATATAGACCTGCACACCGGCCGCGCGGGCGACCTCCACCGTGGCGTCGGTACTACCGGAATCGAGCAGGACGATCTCATCAGCCCAGGCGACGGAGGCGAGGCAATCCGGCAGCAGGTCTGCGGCGTTTTTGGCGATCATCACGACCGACAGACGCGCAGACATTAATGGCTCCGCACGGGCAGGTAAGGTTGCAGAAGTTGCAGCAGGCGGGTCAAGGCCCCCTGATTCTGATGCAGCACTTCGACAGCGTGGCGGCCATACCACAGACGATAGTCTTCGTCGGTCAGCAGGGTCGACACTTCCTTCACGATGGAATTCGCATCGGTAACCGTAATCAGCCCGTCAGCCTGCTGCAGTTTGGCGCAGATATCTTTGAAGTTGAAGGTATGCGGCCCCATCAGCACAGGAATGGCGTGCGCTGCCGGCTCCAGCGGGTTGTGTCCGCCACGCTCCACGAGGCTACCGCCGACAAAGGCCAGATCGGCAATCCCGTACAGCAACATCAGCTCGCCCATGGTATCGCCAATCACCACCTGGGTGCTGGAGGAGGGGATTTCACCGCTGCTGCGCATAATGAAGCTGAACCCGCCTTTCTGCACCATGTCACGGGCGTCTTTAAAACGCTCAGGATGACGCGGCACCAGAATTAACAGCAGATCCGGGAAGCTTTCCAGAAGCTGGCGATGCGCCTGGAGGATAATCTCTTCTTCACCGTCGTGAGTGCTGGTGGCGATCCACACTTTACGGCGCGGCGCCCACTGGCGACGCAGGGTAACCGCTCTGGCAGCCAGTTCAGGAGTAACCGAAATATCAAACTTCAGGCTACCGGTGACCGCCAGCTGATTGCGCTTCAGGCCCAGCGACAGGAAGCGCGCGCCGTCCTCTTCATTCTGGGCTGCGATCAGGGTGATTTTACTCAGCAGGCGGCGCATAAATTTGCCCAGCTTGCCGTACCCCTTCGCAGAGCGTTCCGACAGGCGGGCGTTAGCCACCACCAGCGGAATTTTACGGCTGTGCAGGGCGGAAATCATATTTGGCCACAGCTCGGTTTCCATCACGATCACCAGCTTAGGGCGCACGGTGTTGAGGAAACGGTTCATGGCGCAGGGTAAATCGTAAGGCAGATAGACGTGATGGACGTCTTTGCCAAAGGCCGACATGGCGCGTTCGGAACCGGTTGGCGTCATGGTGGTGACGGTGATCGGCAGCGACGGATAACGGTGGCGCAGGGCGCGGACCAGCGGAATGGCCGCCAGCGTTTCGCCCACGGACACGGAGTGGAGCAGGATACCGTCCGGCGCAACTTTGTTGCGGCAGTAACCATAGCGTTCAGCCCAGCGTTTACGGTAAGCAGGCGCTTTACGGCTACGTAGCAGCAGTCGTAGCCACACCAGTGGCTGAATAATGTAGAGCAGAGCGGTATACAACAATTCCAAGCGATTATCCGTTTTTTCAGTTTCGGCGGGCAAATTCTAAGCATTTAGGCCGTTTAAAGCTATCCCTTTGGCGCTTTTGCTCAGCCATTTGCCTGCGTTACGTGCGTTCGCAGATAAAAAAACGGGCATTCAATGCCCGTTTAATGATTTCTGCTTAACGTTCCGCTTCCGGCAGTTCGTTCAGGTGGTAGGTGACGCGCTCCGACAGGCCGCGAATATCACCCCCGGTGATGTAGAAGCTGTCGTCCTTCTGGTTCGGGTTACTGACCGCATACCCCAGCATCTTGTTGATCAGCGTCGCCATCTGGAAATGGTTGAGCGGGACCTGCGGGCTGATAGCGCTCATCGCGTACGCCGGATCGTTACTGAAGTAGAGGAACGGCACCTGGGCAATCGGCATCTCAACAATCGAGTGGCCGAACAGACCACCATCACCGACGCGTTCGCCGTGATCCGAGGTAATAAACACCAGTACGGGCAGTTTAGATTTCGCCATCGCGGTACGGATCGCCGAGGCCAGCTCTTTGTCGTACAGGCGCACGGCATCATCGTACTCATTTTTCTTCTGCGCCACGTCGTCACTCAGGCGTGGGGTAGAGAATTTAGCGAAGCCCTGCGGAATGTTGCGCTCATAAGGAATATGCGGCGCGCGGCTGTTCAGCACCATCAGGAACGGTTTGTTCCAGTCCAGCTTCGCCTGTTCAACGGAAGGGGTCAGCACCACATCGGCACCCACGTCTGGTGCCGGGCGGATCTGCGTATCTTCCCACAGGTCGATATCATGGATGCCAATCCAGTTGCTCAGCCCTTCCAGGCCCTGGGCAGAGATAAACGCCGTCTGGTAGCCCTGCTTTTTGGCATTGGTGAAGATGTTGGTCGACTTCGACTTATAGGCGGCGTAGTTGTCCGGCTCGCGCAGGTTATTGACCAGCATCGGGATCGCCACGCGGGTCGAGACCGCGTTCGAGACGATCAGACGGCCCGTACCCTGATACTGCTGCAGCAGCGCCTTCAGTTCCGGCGTGGTGTCGCGTTCGTAGCCCAGGGCGCTGACATGATGCGGGTTGAGGCTTTCGCCAATCGCCAGGATGATGGAGTATTTCCCGGCTTGGCTGCCCTCCACCGGCGTGACCTTATAGGGCTCATAGTGCGTGACGCTCTGGTTTTCGCCAGAAAGGGCCTCCGGGATCAGGCGAATGGCGCTGTAGCTCATAGCCGACAGACCGTTGCGCAGTAAGGAGTGGCGCAGATCCGGGTTGAATTTATACATCTGCCCGTCGATGGCTTTATAGAATTGACCGGCAAACATCACCACGATAGCCAGCAGGCACGGCATCGCCACCCACTTATGCCACTGCGGCGCCAGACGGCGGGTAAAGACCAGCGCAAAGATCACCGCGACGGCCATGATGGCAAAGTAGATCCCAAGCGATCCCAGACTGTCCGTGATGCCGCTGGCGATATCTTTGGTTTCGACAAAGGCCAGCCAGACTTCACTCGGGCCATAAAACTGGCCGTAGAACTGGTAATACACCGCTTCTGATATCTGCACGATGAAGGTGATCGCCAGCAGCAGACGGGTCAGGAAATAGCGGGCGCTGACGGCCGCCAGTACGGAAATGATCAGATACAGCGACATGTCGCTGGATTTCGGCTGATAAACATGGTCTTTCAGCAGGATGATGATTTCACACAGGGAAAACAGCACCAGGAAAACCAGCGTGAGTATCACGGTACGCAGAATATTACGGCGCGGCGTGAGCGACGAACGTGAGGATGTTTTAAACATGAACGGACTCAAGGTTACTTAAAACTTTTTAGTCAGCGGGCGAATGGCTTTACCGAAACCAAAGCGCAGTGCACGAACCAGGGTAGGGCGTTTATGCAGTCCTTTACGCCAGATATCCTCAAACAGGCTGAACCAGCGTGCGGCGACCGCTTCGCGGGAGTAAACCTGCAGACGTTTGTCGCCCTGCTCGCGCATCTGGCGATACAGGTCCGGATTGTTTTTCAACCGCATGATGGCATCGAAGGCTTCGTCCGGCGTTTTGGCGATCAGATAGTCGAGGTCGCTTTCGCGGATCGCGCGGTATGACGGTTCGTCGTCGCAGATCATCACCGTTTTTCCCAGCCAGTTGTTAATCAGCTTGCTGGCAGGTTTGCGGGCCAGTTTGTGGTCGTGCGATTTGCGGAAGCTGATGCAGACGTCCACGTCCTGGTAGTTGGTCCAGTTATCGAAGGAGATACGCAGGTCAATGCCCTGCTCGGCAAGGCGCTGCTTAAAGGCCTCGCTGCGAAACGCCTCCGGGAAGCTGTCGACACGGCCAAAAAAGGCCACGGTTTTGACGGTTTCATCGGTACGCTCACGCGGTTTCACCCCCGGCTGCGGCCAGTAGGGGACAAAAACGCCGTTGCTGCGGTTATCGGCTTCCGGGTTCTGATCCACTACCACGTCTGCGCCAATCACCGGTGGACGGTCGGCACGGGCGACGACGGTCACGCCACGCCAGGGTTTGACGCGCGAGCCAAAATCATCGTTATGCATCAGGTTGATGGCATCCGGGCGGCACTCCGAACCAAACGAGCACTCGATGTCGTCACCGTAATAGTGTTTCAGCGCCAGGGTGGTCTGGAACGTCCAGCCGCCGCGTCCGCCGCAGTAGAAACGCTCCGGGATGGTATCCGGATTGACGCGGTTATCCAGCAGCGTCTGGAAATCTGCATAGTTTTTGGCGATGAAATCAGCGCGGGAGACCGCGTGTAATTTAAGTTTGCTCATAATGTTCGTTAGCCGATGATTTTTTTAAGGCGGAAGTAACGACGTCCCAGACGCCAGCGCTGACGCAAACCGCGCGCGTTTTGCCAGATCATCGACCAGATGCCGCGATCGAACAGTTCCTGGGTGATTTCGCGTTTTTTCGCGCTGTCTTCAATATTGTTAATGCTGTGCAGAATACCCAATCCCTCTTTGGCAATTTGCCACCGGCAGGCCGGAACACGCTTCACCTGTTCCGGGTAGCGCTTGTTGATGGCATCCAGCATTTCGAGGATTTTCATATAGTGGCGCGAAGAGCGCATCCGCGTGTCGTCGGTGCCTGGCGTGTGCGATACCGATGCAGAGTGGATCAGATAGTCGTAATAGACTTCGTCAATATACTGCACGCGTTTGGCCGTCAGCAGCACTTCCGTGGTCCAGGGAATATCCTGATGGCGCAGGCCGTGTTCGAAGGTAAAACCCTGCGCTTTGATAAAGGCGTGGCGATAGATATTCAGCCAGGTGACGTGCAGGAATTTGCGCGAGGCCAGCGCCATCTGCAGCCACTCCGGGCCTTCCAGCACCCCTGTAGAAGACAGCTTGTCGGACGGAAAAATCTTTTTCGATGGACGGCCATCGTCATAAATATAGGTGCCGTTACAGGTCGCTACATCCAACTGGCCCGCAAAGGCGATATCCAACAGGCGCGGGTACATGCCAGGGTAAATAACGTCATCAATATCGGGGAAGGCGACATATTCGCCGGTCGCCAGGGCAAGACCGGTATTACGCGCGGCCGATACGCCGCCATTTGGCTGATCGATTATCCGGAAATGGCTAAATTCACTGGCATAGCGGGCGATCATTTCAGCTGAGCGATCCGTTGAGCCGTCATTAACAATAATGAGTTCCAGGCTCGATAAATTCTGCTGTTTAATGCTGTCAAAAAAAGCGCTCAGGAATTTTTCGCCATTAAAAACGGCGACGATGAGGCTTAATTGAGGCGTTTCAGACATGCTTTCTCCGTAAAAATACGCAGCAATAAAAAGAGTATGACGAGGCCATTTGCTGGCAATTCGACAGCCGGCAGGCTAAAGCGTTCCGCGCCAGGGTGATTATTCCACTGGCGCGTCAGAGCGATCAGGACGTTTGTTTTCCGCTCTGGGCAGGGCGCAGGGCGCACATGCCAACCAGCAGGCCGGTCAGTAACATATACTGCTCAAGATAGTGATCTTTGAGGTTGTGATCGACCATGGTTCGGCAGAAGAAGCCGACGGTAAAGAGCAGCAGGAACATCCCCACCATCATGTTGCCGCGACGGAACTCACGCCAGCCGATATACCAGCAGCCCACCAGCAGAATCAGCCAGCCCGCGATGCCAACAACACCGTTCTGAATACCAAATTCAATCAGGCCGTAGTGGCTATGAGGGATGTTAATACGGTTATCCTGGGTATCCCGGCGCAGCACATAGCGGAACGCCTCTTTTTTGGCGCCTACGCCTGCAGGGTGTTCGGCAATCAGGCCCCAGCCCTGATGGAAGAAGCTGGCCCGACAGCCGTTAGAGTGGTTCATGGGCACACCCTGGCTGTTAACCGGTACCGTTCCGTCTGTTTTATTGTAGCAAAAGCTGGTGAAGGGGGCATTCCAGCCCGCAATGGCATCACTTTCAAGGTTTTGCCAGCGTGGGTCGGTTTTCCATGAGGCGTAACCGAGCAGCGCAGAAGCAACAATAAGACCAACCAGAATACCACCGGTGACAATGACTCTGCTGCGGCGCATGCTGTGCAGGCTCAAAAGGATGAAAGTAGAAAACAGGCTGCCGACCAGACCGATAGTGCCCCAACGGGTGTCTACCAGCGCGGTACACAGCAGGTTACTTAAGAGCATTAACGCCAGCACGGGGGTGTTCAGGCGCAGGAAGCGTTGTTTTAACAGACCACGCGCCAGCAATTCGGAAAGAATAAAGCCGGTGATCATGTTGACCTGGAAGCTCATGCGGGTGCGGTTATAGACGATCCGCGTTTCACCCCAGTGAATAACCCCATCGCGCCAGTATAACCAGACAGTATCCAGTAAATGGACGCAGACCACGCCCCAGAAAAAGAGGATCACCAGCGTAAAGAAGCGGGCGGCGGACATGGCGGGGAATGTTCTCTGGATCGCCGGCAATAATACCAGGCCAGCGCAGAACAATAATACCGGGCGTAACCACTGGCCACTCCAGGCAGAAACCATTTCTTTTATGTCCGGGGCGACAAAAAAGCCGTTAATCAGAATAAAGAAAGTTAACGCCCATACCACAATAAGAACGAACTTAATTTTGCTTAAATCCAGCCGTTGTCTGGTTGTTATTCCGCTAAAAAACAGGCCGAGTGCCACGGCGACGATGGGATAAATCAATCCATTGCGGTGAAACGGCAGCTGATCGTTGGGAATAGGCCAGACAAAACATAAAGCCAGTACAGCAAGGACTAACAGGCCTGTCAGAATGTTACGAGTATTTGTCATATATTTTGGGCTGGTTAAGGATTTTTCGGTTCTTGACCGGCTGGTTAACAATGCTGTGAGCGATCTCCACGGTTTTTCCGTGGGAAATAAAAAGCCAGAGAAAACTATCACAAATGGCAGACCTACAGAAGGACAATGTTTGTAAGCAAGAATAATCCGTTAGGCGCTTTCCGGGGCCAGGCTTTATGTATTACCCAGGCCTTAAAGGTTATAATTTGTTGTTATGGCAAGTCATTGCACAATAAACAGGAAAAGTATGCATATTGTTCACACTGAAGCAGACGGTGGTAAGGGCGGTCAGCCATTACGCATCATTAATGAGTCCTTAGGGATGATTCAGCGCGGCCATCAGGTGACCATACTTTGCCCGGAGAGTGCACCGCTACACGGCCTGGCGCGCGATGCCGGGTTAAGAGTGGTGACTATGCCGCTACGGCGTAAGAACCTGCAAAACCTGCAGCAGCTGCGTCGCTGGCTGAAAGAGAACCGTCAGTCCGTTGATGTCATCAATAGTCACAATTCTGCCGATACCTGGCTGGTGGCGCTGGCCAATCTCACCCTCCCGGATCCGGTGCCGCTGGTGCGTACCCGGCATGCCTCCGGCGTTCCGCGCAATAACTGGACTACCCGCTGGCTGTTTCGCAAAGCCTGCGCCCATATCGTCACCACCGGCGAGGCATTACGCCAGCAGATGGCAGATATCGGCGTGCCGATGGCTCAGAGCACTTCCGTGCCGAGCGGCGTGGATACCCAGCGTTTTCACCCGGCGGATAAACAGCAGGCCCGTGAGCACTGCGGCCTATCGCAGGAGGATTTCTGGCTGGGCGTGGTATCGCACCTGCGACCTAACAAAGGCCATAGCGTGCTGCTGCGCGCCCTGGCCGCCATTGATAACCCGCACATCAGGCTGGCGATCGTCGGTGAAGGGCCGCATAAAGCGACGCTGGAGCAGGAGATTATCGCCCTGGGATTGCAGCCGCGGGTGGTGATGGCGGGGCATCGCAGCGATCCGGAGCGCTGGTTCCCGGCTTTTGATGTTGCGCTCAGCCCGTCGCATGATATGGAAGGCGTCCCGCAGGGGGTACTGCAGTCCCTGGCCTCGCGAATTGCGACCATTGCCACCGACGCGGGCGGCACGGCAGATGCGGTGATTAACGGCCAGACCGGGATCCTGATTGCGCAGCGCGACGAAACGGCGCTGCGCGAGGCGATTGCGCAGTTATACGATGACGGCGCACTGCGCGAAAAGCTGGCGCAGCAGGGGTACGATTACCTGTGCAGCCATTTCACCCGCGAGTGCATGCTGGAGGCGATGGAAAAGGTCTTTTCCACCGCGGCTCAGCGCAGCAGATCGCGGTAGAGCGCCTGCAGCTCTTTTGCCATCCGTTCCAGGGTATAAGGCTCAGCAGTGGCGCGTGCCGCTGCTGAATAATCCACACCCTGTTCCCGGCCATTCAGCCATTCGGCGATCGCCTGCTGATAGCCAGCGCCGTCGAGCGCATCGCGTACCCAGCCGTTAACCCCCTCTTCAATCCACTCCGCCGCACCGCAGCCAGGGCTGGTGAGCAGCGGCAGGCCGCAGGCCAGCGCTTCGACGCAGACGTTCGGGAAGGGATCGTAAAGCGTCGGCAGGATCAGCGCGTTGGCGGTGCCGTACACCTGACGCACATCGGCAACCGGCCCCAGAAAACGCACCCGGGACGCCACGCCGAGGGTCTGCGCCAGCTTTCCGAATTTACGCGCATGCTTATCGCGCCCGGCGACCAGCAGCCAGACCTCCGGATGAGGAATAATAGCGCGCAGCGCTGTCGCCACCCCTTTACGGCTGAACCCGGAGCCGACATAGGCCAGCACCGGTGCTGCCAGGGGGATCCCCAGCGCGTCACGTTGGGAGAGCGTGCGCACCTCAGGGCTGAAGTGGGCGGTATCCACACCGTTGTAGATCACCGTCAGCTTGTCATCCGGCAGGCCAAAACGGCGGGCGATATCATCCCGCACCATCTTCGAATTACAGATCACGTTGCGCAGCGCAGGATGGGTAAACATCTGCACTTCCGCCTGCAAAATATAGCGATGATAGCGGCTCAGGGACTGCGCCCAGCGCGCCAGCGGCGACTGGATGCGGTTGTACTGCGCAAGCCAGGTGGCATGTACGCCATCCCCGGCGCGAAAGATAGTCGCCCCCGGAATACGCTCATGGCTCTGCACGATATCGAACTGCGCAAACTGCGCCGCCGCGGCGTCGGCAAAACCCGATTCGCGGTCGAGACGGTTGCGGAAGGCCGGGTTGACCGTCAGGGTTTTCCAGCCGGCGGCGTCCTCCCACTGACGGGCAATCAGCGTCACGTCCAGGGCTGTATCCTGCGCCAGCACGTTCAGCGCGCGAGAGACAAAGCGCTCTGCGCCGCCGTTGGGGTTATAGGTCTGTCGGACGATAGCGAGCTTCATGCCGGGTTTTCCAGCAGCAGGGTATCGATGGCGCTCAGCACCATTTGCGGAGTGATTGCCGTAATGCAGTCGGAGACGCCGCTGTCGCCGCAGCCCGCTTTACCGCAGGGCTGACAGGTGAAGCCGGCAACGATCACGCGGTAGTTCACGCCCCACGGCGCCCACTTGATCGCCCCTGTCGGGCCGAATATGGCAACGGTTGGCGTCCCCACCGCGCTGGCGAGGTGCATCGGCATCGAATCGACGCCAAAGTAGACCCGCGCATGTTTCATCAGCGCACCCAGCTCTTTCAGGTTGAGCTGGCCGCTTAAATCAAACACCGGCTGGGTGAGCGCGGCACGCAGCTCATCCATGTAGGCGGACTCTTCTTTTGACGGCGCCGCAGAGAGGATAATCGGCAGGCCGCGGGCCGCCAGGTTATCGATGGTCGCCGCCAGCTTGTTGATATCCCAGGCCTTAAACATCCAGCGCGACGTCGGGTGTACCAGAATGTAGGACTGACTCTTCAGCCCGAAGCCAGCCAGTTTCTCCGCAATCGACGCTTCCGCCGCATCGCCGGGCACAAACAGGGTATGTTTATCGGCATCGGTCTGCGGATGAATGCCGATCCGCCGCAGCGCATCCAGATTCACCTCCACCATATGGCGACTGTTATCCTGGATCGCCGGATAGAGGGTGGTGAAGGATTTCACCCAGCGGCGCCGCGCCAGCCCGCCGCGTTTATCGGGCTTAAAGCCGACGGACACGCGGGGTTTCAGACGACGCGCGAGACGTGCGCCGTGCCAGTGTTCGGTGAGGTTGATCAGCACGTCATACTGACGCGCCTTCAGAGTATTCAGCAGAGCACGGTACAGGCGGAACTGCGCGAACCAGCCTTTTTTGCGCCAGTTGCGGCCAATGGTATGCACCTGGTCGATACAGGGGTGGCTGGTGAGCATCGCCTGGGTGTCGTCATACACCAGGGCATCCACTTCGACATTGGGGTAGTTCTTTTTCAACACCGTAAAGACCGGCGAGGTCAGCAGGACGTCGCCGTGGTGACGCAGCTTAACGATCAGCACGCGCTTCGGTGGGCGCTCCGCTGAGAAAAAATCAGACATAGGCTCTCTCTGCTGCCAGCAACGGCTCTAATTGCGCAAATACCGCAGCGGCGGAAAGGTCGCTCAGCTGCGATGAATGTTCCGGGCGGCAGATATATTGATTTTTGCCGTAGCCGCCAATCAGACCCGGATCCGTCGGGCCGTAAAGCGTAATATTAGGACGATCCAGCGCCGCCGTCAGGTGACTGAGGCCGGTATCCACCGACACTACCGCCGTGGCACCCGCCAGCTGCTGCGCCACGCCGTCCAGCTTCATCCGGGACAGTACGTCCACGTAATCAAAACCTTCTGCCAGCCGCTTCGCCCGCGCCTCTTCGTGCGGGGCGCCCCACGGGAGCCTGATGCGCAGGCCCGTACCGCTCAGCAGGCCGATCAACTCGCGCCAGTGGGCTTCCGGCCAGTGTTTGTCATCCCGGGTGGTAGCGTGCAGGAAGATGAGATAAGGCGTGCTTTCGTGTTCCGCGTCGTGCAGGAAGTGCCGGGAAATCGCGTAATCCCCCTGCATTTGCGGTTTCGCGTAGCCCAGGCTTTTGGCGAACAGCTCCCGGGTGCGCTCCACCGCGTGCTGCTGCTTCGCGATCGCATGACGGCGGTTGTAGAACAGGCTCGCCAGCGGCTCGCGGGCGCTGTGCCAGTCCATTCCGTGCTTTACGCCGTGCGCCAGTCGGGTGACCAGCGCCGCGCTTTTGACCAGCCCCTGAGCGTCGATGATCGCATCGTAACGCTGGGCCTGAACCGCATCGCGAAAGGCCTGACGCTCGGCCTTAATGGGGGCGGAGAACCAGGCTTTGCGCCAGCGACGGATCGCCACGGGGATCACCCGGTCTACGGCTTCGTGCCAGCCCGGGATCTGCGCGAAGCCTTCTTCCACGACCCAGTCAAAACGGATGCCCGGAATCGCCTGCATGGCGTCGGTGAGCGAGGGCAGGGTATGCAGCACGTCGCCCATCGAGGAGGTTTTAACGATCAGTACCCGCATCCGTTATCCTTCTTCGCTCAACAGCAGTTCGTTAAGCTCGTCGAGGACACGCTGCGGGGTAATGTCGATCAGGCTCTGGTGATAGCCTTCGGCGGCGTCACCCTTACGTACTTTGTGGTAGCCGGTGATCAGGCGGATCACGCGCGCTTTATGCGACAGCGGCGGGGTGAAGTCCGGGCTGCTCGGGCCGTACAGCGCCACCAGCGGGCGGTTCAGCGCCGCGGCGACGTGCATCAGGCCGGAGTCGTTAGTGACCACGGCTTTACAGGCGGCCAACAGGATAACGGCCTGCTCCAGCTGGGTTTCCCCCGCCAGATTACGGCACCATGCCTGTTGCTCAATGCTCAGCGTGGCGAGGATTTCATTGCCCGCCTCATGATCTTTCGCCGAGCCAAACAGCACAATCTGATAGCCTTCGTCGATCAGCTGCTTCGCCAGCTCAGCGTAGTGATAGTGCGGCCAGCGCTTCGCCGGGCCGAACTCTGCGCCAGGGCAGAAGCCAATCAGCGGACGATCGGGCAACAGGCCAAAGGCGTTACAGGTCTGGGATTTTTCACCCTCGTTAACCTGCAGCTGCGGCCAGAGCAGCGGCTGGGGCAGATCTTTCGCGCTGCGCATCACGCCTTTGTCGTAGGCCAGCGCTACATAGCGCTCCACCATCAGCGGCCAGGCCTCTTTATCCAGTATGCGGGCGTCATTCAGCAGGCCGTAGCGCATCTCGCCACGCCAGCCGGTACGGTGCGGCACGCTGGCGAAGAAAGGCACCAGCGCGGACTTAAAGGAGTTAGGCAGCACGTAGGCGCGGTCGTAGCGCTTGTCGCGCAGGTTATGGCCGAGCTTGCGGCGTTCGGCAAGCTCCAGCGCTCCGTGGCCGAGCGGCATTGGGATCGCTTCGTTAACTTCCGGCATCCGCGATAACAGCGGACGGCACCACGCGGGTGCCATCACGTCGATTATCGCCTGGGGATAGCGCGCCTTGAGCGTGCGATAGAGACTTTGCGACATCATCATGTCGCCCACCCATGACGGGCCAATCACCAGTATTCTCATAAGATGTCTTATGCGCCTCGGTTCAGCCAGGCCATATATTCCGTCACCCCTTCGGCAACGGTCTTGAACGGCTTGTCATAGCCTGCGGCACGCAGGTTGGTCAGGTCCGCCTGGGTAAATGCCTGGTAGCGGCCTTTCAGCTTATCCGGGAACGGGATGTACTCGATGCTGCCTTTCTGATGGTATGCCAGGGTTGCGTCAGCCACCGCCTGGAAGGATTCTGCCCGGCCGGTCCCCAGGTTGAAGATGCCGGAAACGCCGTTCTCCCAGAACCACAGGTTCACCGCTGCGACGTCGCCCACATAGACGAAGTCACGCTTGAAGCCATCGCTGCCCTCGAACAGTTTCGGGGTTTCGCCGTTGTTCAGCTGGGTATTGAGGTGGAAGGCCACGCTCGCCATGCTGCCTTTGTGACCTTCGCGCGGTCCGTAGACGTTGAAGTAGCGGAAGCCAACGATCTGCGAGTTCGCTTCTGGCAGTACCTGGCGCACGTACTCGTCGAACAGGAACTTGGAGTAGCCGTAGACGTTCAGCGGCTGCTCGTACTCACGGGATTCAATAAAGTCAGAGGTGCGTCCGCCGTAGGTCGCCGCGGAAGAGGCGTACAGGAACGGAATTTCACGCTCCAGGCAGTAGTGCAGGATCTCTTTGGAGTACTGATAGTTGTTATCCATCATGTACTTGCCGTCCCACTCGGTGGTGGAGGAGCAGGCGCCTTCATGGAAGATAGCCTCGATCTCACCGAACTCTTCACCCGCCATAATCTGGATAAGGAAATCTTCTTTATCCATGTAGTCGGCAATGTTCAGATCCACCAGGTTAACAAACTTGGTGCCGTCTTTCAGGTTGTCCACCACCAGGATGTCGGTGATGCCTTTGTCATTGAGGGCCTTAATAATATTGCTGCCGATAAAACCCGCGCCGCCGGTAACGATGATCATAGCTGTAACCTTTGAAGTATGGAGTCCGGGGACAATCCCGGACGCTAATGTTTCTATCATATCATTAGTATGGCTGCCCTTCAGCCATTCACCTTCACAGCGCAGGGGTACACGTGATTTATGCTGCAAAAACGAGAACTGTTAATGCGTCATCTCGTATCGGGGTATAGCTTTGGGTAATATGTGCCGAAATTTGCCGAGTCTGGAGAATTGCAATGCGTGGTGATTTTTACAAACAGTTAAACAGTGACCTGGAAACCGCGCGAGCGGAAGGGTTGTTCAAAGAAGAGCGAATCATTACGTCCGCTCAACAGGCGGATATCACCGTTGCCGACGGCAGCCACGTGATCAACTTCTGCGCCAACAACTACTTAGGTCTTGCGAATCACCCTGAGCTGATCGCTGCCGCGAAGGCAGGCATGGACACCCACGGTTTTGGCATGGCCTCCGTGCGTTTCATCTGCGGCACCCAGGACAGCCACAAGGCGCTGGAGAGCAAGCTGGCCGCCTTCCTCGGCATGGAAGATGCGATTCTGTACTCTTCCTGTTTCGACGCTAACGGCGGTCTGTTTGAGACCCTGCTTGGTGCGGAAGATGCCATCATTTCCGATGCCCTGAACCACGCGTCGATCATCGACGGCGTGCGTCTGTGTAAAGCGAAGCGTTTCCGCTACGCCAACAACGACATGGTTGAGCTGGAAGCCCGTCTGAAAGAGGCCCGCGAGGCCGGTGCGCGTCACGTGCTGATCGCCACCGACGGCGTGTTCTCTATGGACGGCGTGATCGCTAACCTGAAAGGCGTCTGCGACCTGGCGGACAAATACGATGCGCTGGTGATGGTTGATGACTCGCACGCGGTCGGTTTTGTCGGTGAAAACGGTCGTGGCTCCCATGAATACTGCGACGTAATGGGCCGCGTGGACATCATCACCGGTACGCTGGGCAAAGCGCTCGGCGGCGCGTCCGGCGGCTATACCGCTGCACGCAAAGAGGTGGTGGAGTGGCTGCGTCAGCGTTCCCGTCCGTACCTGTTCTCCAACTCGCTGGCCCCGGCCATTGTTTCCGCCTCCATCAAGGTGCTGGAGATGGTGGAGTCCGGTGCCGAACTGCGTGACCGTCTGTGGTCCAACGCCCGTCTGTTCCGCGAAAAAATGACCGCGGCGGGCTTTACCCTGGCCGGTGCTGATCACGCCATTATCCCGGTGATGCTGGGCGATGCCGTAGTGGCGCAGAACTTTGCCCGCGAGCTGCAAAAAGAGGGCATTTACGTCACCGGTTTCTTCTTCCCGGTGGTGCCAAAAGGTCAGGCGCGTATTCGCACCCAGATGTCGGCGGCGCATTCCCCTGAACAAATTGAGCGTGCGGTGGAAGCCTTTACCCGCATCGGCAAACAACTGGGCGTGATTGCCTGAGGACGCGTAATGAAAGCATTATCCAAACTGAAAGCGGAAGAAGGCATCTGGATGACCGACGTTCCGGAGCCGGAAGTGGGTCATAACGATCTGCTGATCAAAATTCGTAAAACCGCTATTTGCGGCACGGACGTGCATATCTATAACTGGGACCAGTGGTCACAGAAGACCATTCCGGTGCCGATGGTAGTCGGTCACGAATATGTCGGCGAAGTGGTTGGCATTGGCCAGGAAGTGAAAGGCTTTAAAATCGGCGATCGCGTCTCCGGCGAAGGCCATATCACCTGCGGCCACTGCCGTAACTGCCGCGGCGGCCGCACACATCTGTGCCGTAACACCGTCGGCGTAGGCGTCAACCGCCCGGGCTGCTTCGCCGAATATCTGGTGATCCCGGCGTTCAACGCCTTCAAAATCCCGGACAACATCTCTGACGATCTGGCTTCCATCTTCGACCCGTTCGGCAACGCGGTGCACACGGCCCTGTCGTTCGACCTCGTAGGCGAAGACGTGCTGGTCTCCGGCGCAGGCCCGATCGGCATCATGGCGGCAGCGGTGGCGAAGCACGTGGGTGCCCGCAACGTGGTGATCACCGACGTGAACGAATACCGTCTGTCGCTGGCGCGTAAGATGGGCGTCACCCGCGCGGTGGATGTCTCTAAAGAGAACCTGAACGACGTGATGGAAGAGCTGGGGATGACCGAAGGCTTTGACGTTGGCCTGGAGATGTCCGGCGCGCCGCCAGCGTTCCGCACCATGCTCGACACCATGAACCACGGCGGGCGTATCGCGATGCTGGGGATCCCACCGTCAGATATGTCCATCGACTGGAACAAAGTCATCTTCAAGGGGCTGTTTATCAAGGGTATTTATGGCCGCGAGATGTTCGAAACCTGGTACAAGATGGCGGCGCTGATCCAGTCCGGTCTGGATCTGTCTCCCATCATCACTCATCGCTTCTCCATCGATGAGTTCCAGCAGGGCTTTGACGCGATGCGTTCAGGCCAGTCCGGGAAAGTGATCCTGAGCTGGAACTAAACGAAAAGCGCCTGCGGGCGCTTTTTTTTCGCTGGCCTCACGTTTTTCAGTCCACAACCGGATTATCGCCAGGTTTTCTTCGCTTTTTTCAGCCTTCGCTTATAGAGTTTGGGGAAGTTTACTCAACTTTACAGCGCCTATGTTCAAGCTCACCGTTTGTTTATTGACCTGTAACTCAGCGCGACTGCTGCGTGAAGTCCTGCCCCCGTTGATCGTTGTTGCCGATGAAATCATCGTCCTCGACTCGGGCAGTCACGACGCCACCTTAGCGATTTGCCAGGAGTACGGCATCACGCCCCACCACCAGCCCTATACCATGCATGGCGTGCAGATGAACCACGCCATCGATCTGGCGAGCAATGATTGGGTGCTGTGCATGGACAGTGATGAGATTCTGGATGCCGAAACCGTCGATTTTATCCTGCGCCTGAAGGCGGGTGATGAACCTCATCCGCAGCAGGCCTGGCGAATCGCCCGCTACTGGCATGTCTTAGGGGAAGAGGTACGGACGATTTACCCCATCTCCTCGCCCGATTTCCCGGTACGGCTCTTTAACCGTACTCAGGCGCGGTTTAATCAGCGTCCGGTGGATGACAAAGTGGAAGGAGTGATCCAGGCGGTTAAAATCCCGGGCCGCGTGCGCCATGACACCTTCTATTCGCTGCACGAAGTCTTCAACAAGCTGAACAGCTACACCAGCCGTCTGGTGAAGTACCAGACCGTACGCCCTTCGCTTGTGCGCGGCGTGATTAGCGCCATCGGCGCCTTCTTCAAGTGGTATCTGTTCAGCGGCGCGTGGCGCCAGGGGAGAGTGGGGGTGGTGACCGGCCTCTACGCCACCTCTTACAGCTTCCTGAAATACTTCAAAGCCTGGTATCAACATCAGGAACAAAAAGAGTCTGCGGGCAAAAAGCACGCAGACTCTCATGTCGTTGAGTAGTTAAGTAAAGGATCCCGCCTCACGGCGGGTATCAGCTTTTCTTACCCCAACCCTGCCACTGCAGCTGGACATACTTCACCAGCGTACTCTGACTGATGCTCTCTCCAATCACCGAGAAGTAGCGGGTCATATAGACCGGCTCTGGCGGCTGCTTAGGCGCACAGAGCGTCACGCCGCGGAACGGATTACGCGGTTTTGTGCCAGGTGCAGTTCCGGCGGGTGGCGGATTGACCGGGCGGGAAGTATCCACCTGCGGCTCATTGAGCAGACTGCTTGCCGGCACCAGGGTGATATCCCCGGGCAGTGTGGGCAGCATCTGCTGTAACACGCGAACGGTGGACGGATGCGGGTGACCGATGGCAATAGCCCAACCTGAGCGACGGGCCACCTGCACGGCACGGTTAAACTGGAAGCGGATATCGGCTTCGTTTTGCGTGTCATCGAGGAACACTTTGCGCTTAATTACCTTCACGCCGGTGCCCTGCGCGGCGCGCATCGCCTGGCTGTTGCCGATGGTCATGCTGTCGAGGAAGTAGAGGTTATAGCGCGCCAGGGACTGCATCACCTTCTGCATGCCAAACAGGCTGGAGGTCATGGCGCTGCCCATATGGTTATTCAGCCCCACGGCGTAAGGCACTTTGCCATACGCCTCGCGGATGATGCGCTCGATCTCTTCGCTGCTCATCTCCGGGCGAAGGGTATCCTTTTCCAGCGGCTGTTTACTGAGCGGCGCCATCGGCAGATGGATCAACACTTCATGCCCGCTGTTGTGGGCTTTGGTGGCCATCTCATGGGCGTGAGGCGCGTTTGGCAGCACGGCGACGGAGATGGCGGATGGCATTGCCAGCACCTGATTTTCTGTTTGTGGACGATAACCGAAGTCATCGATGACGATAGCGAGTTTACCTGCGTAAACCGGCATCGCCAGCGCCAGTGCGCTGACGAAGGGGAGAACCATACGACGAAATTGAAGCAAAACTTATCTTCCCAACCACGGCTGTGGATTGACCGCCTGACCCTGGCGACGAATTTCGAAATAGAGTGACGGGCGGCCCTGACCGCCACTGCTACCCACGAGGGCGATAGCCTGACCGGCGCGTACCTGGGTGCCGACGCTAACCAGAGCGCTCTGGTTGTAGCCGTAAAGACTCATGTCGCCTTTCCCGTGCTCAACCACCACCACCAGGCCGTAACCCTGCAGCCAGTCAGCGAGGATCACCCGGCCATCGGCAATAGCTTTGACTTCGCTACCTTCCGACGCACCGATAACAATCCCCTTCCAACGTAGCTCACCCTGCAGCTGTTCGCCATAGCGATGCAGAATTGAGCCCCGTACCGGCCAGTAGGCCTGGCCGCGCGGCGAGCCGAGGCCGCCGGTGCGCGACATCAACGAGCGTTCGTTTTCTGTTGGCTTGTAGGTGGTGCCTTTGCGGGAGGCTTCCTGCTGCTTGTCGCGAACGGCCTGCGCTTCACGCGCCTCTTTCTCGGCGCGCGCTTTGGCGGCCGCTTCCGCACGGGCGATGCTGTTACGCAGTTTTGATTCGTTGGCGCGCATTTCGCTCAGCTGGCTCTGACCTTCCTGAATGGAGGATTCGAGACCGGCAAGGGTTTTCTTACGCTCGTTGCGCGCCTGTTCCAGTTTGGCCTGCTGCGCCTGCTGATCGTAAAGCAGGGTCTGCTGCTGGCTCTGCTTCTCTTCCAGCTCCGCTTTTTGCGTGGTGACCTCTTCCCGCGTCTGCTTCAGCTGGGCGATGGTCTCCTGGCGGGCCTGGTTGAGATAGCCGAAATAGGCCTGCAGGCGCTGGCCGCGCTGGCTCTCTTCGCCGCTGAGGATCAGCTGCACGCCGGTGTGTTCACCCTGGCGGAAGGCAGCATCTAACTGCGCGGCAAGATTGCGCTCCTGAGCCGCACGCTGAAGCTCAAGCTTGGCGATAGACGCATTCATCTCGTCTATTTGTTTATTCAATACGCTGAGGGTGTTCTGGGTTTCTCGCAGCTTGCGTGCCGCCGCGGAGATCGCCTCTTCCTGCTTTTTGAGCTGCTCAAGCAGGGAAGAACGTTGCTGCTGCTGCTGGCGTACCGCCCGCTCTTTGGCCGCGATATCGGCCTGAATGGTTTTGAGCTGATCGCGCTCGTCCGCCTGGGCGGATGCCGCGCACAACAATACGCCAGCGCTGAGCACGCTGGCGTAAAGTAAAGGCCTGACTGATAACCGTAACGGCTTCACGACCCATGTGATTGAAACAATCGCCTTTCCCCTCATGGGGAAGGATTATTCCACGATGAACAGCGGCTTGCCAGTCATCTCTTTCGGGATTTCCATGCCCATCAGGGTCAGCATGGTTGGGGCAACGTCTGAAAGCTTACCGCCATCCACTGCTTTAACTGATTTATCACCGACATAAATCATCGGTACCGGCAGGTTGGTATGCGCGGTGTGCGCCTGGCCGGTAGCCGGATCGCGCATCTGTTCGGCGTTGCCGTGGTCTGCGGTGATCAGCATCTGACCGCCCGCGGCGACGACGGCTTTGGTGACCTGGTCGATACACGCATCCAGGGCTTCAATCGCTTTGATCGCCGCTTCCATCACCCCGGTATGGCCAACCATGTCGCCGTTCGGGTAGTTACAGATGATGGTGTCGTATTTACCGCTTTCGATGGCTGCGATCAGCTTCGCGGTCAGCTCGGCAGAGCTCATCTCCGGCTGCAGATCGTAGGTCGCCACTTTCGGGGAGTTGATCAGAATGCGGTCTTCACCTTTGAAAGACTCTTCCACGCCGCCGTTAAAGAAGAAGGTGACGTGTGCGTATTTCTCGGTTTCGGAGATGCGCAGCTGGGTCTTGTCGTGCTTCGCCATCCACTCGCCGAAGGTATTCGCCAGCGATGACGGCGGATAGGCGCATGGGGCTTTAATGTCGGCAGCATACTCAGTCAGCATCACGAAATCGCCCAGCTTGACCTCTTTTTTACGGGCGAAGCCGTCGAAGTCAGCGTTGACGAAGGCGCGGGTGATTTCGCGGGCGCGGTCAGCACGGAAGTTCATGAAGATCAGCGCGTCGCCGTCTTCCATCGCGGCATCGGCCTGGCCTTCAGCGCGGATCACGGTCGCTTTCACGAATTCGTCGTTTTCATCGCGGGCGTAAGCGGCTTCCAGAGCGGCAACGGCACCGTTGGCCTGGAACTCGCCTTTGGCTTCAACCAGCAGATTATAGGCCTGCTCTACGCGATCCCAACGGTTGTCGCGGTCCATGGCGTAGTAGCGGCCAATGATGGACGCCACGCGGCCTTTGCCGAGCGCAGCGAACTTGTCTTCGAAGACTTGCAGAGAGGATTTAGCGCTGCGCGGCGGGGTGTCACGGCCATCGAGGAAGGCGTGCAGATAGATTTTGTCTGCCCCTTTTTCTGCGGCCAGCTCGACCATCGCCATGATGTGATCTTCGTGGCTGTGAACGCCACCGGCGGAGAGCAGACCCATAATGTGCACCGCTTTGCCTGCGGCGGCGGCTTTCTCAACTGCGCCGGTCAGCACCGGGTTTGCAAAGAAGGTGCGTTCTTTAATTTCAACATCCAGACGGGTCAGGTCCTGATAAACAATGCGTCCCGCACCCAGGTTGACGTGTCCAACTTCGGAGTTGCCCATCTGGCGATCGGGCAGACCCACTTCCAGGCCGGACGCATCAATCAGCGTATGAGGACGTTGTGCCCACAGTGCATCCATGACCGGGGTTTTAGCGTTGAAAATGGCGTTATCCTGCTGATCTTCACGATAGCCATAGCCATCCAGAATCATCAGTACCATAGGTTTTTTAGAAACCGACATTGCGACAACCTCTTTGCTCAAAAGACAAAAAATTTGCGTAATTTTACTACAGCTGAATCGATCAAATAGCCGCAGAAGATCAAAGAAACCGCCGGGGTAAGGGTAAGGAGAGGGGAATTTTGGTCTTTTTTTTCGTGGCAGCACGCAGAAAATGGATTAGCTTATTGTCGCTGGCTGTATTTGCCACAACGCACAGGTATACTCCTGTCCTGGTTTTTTATTCACTTAGTCGGGAGTCGTTACCCCCCATGCAAGAAATTATGCAATTTGTCAGCCGCCACCCCATACTTTGTATCGCGTGGATTGGTCTACTGGCAGCCGTACTTTTCACCACGTTCAAAGGCCTCACCTCTAAAGTGAAGGTGATCACCCGCGGCGAAGCCACGCGCCTTATCAATAAAGAAGAGGCAGTGGTTGTCGATCTGCGTCAGCGTGACGATTTCCGTAAAGGCCATATTGCAGGCGCAATTAACCTGCTGCCGACCGAAATCAAAGCCAATAACCTTGGCGAACTGGAAAAGCATAAAGATAAACCCGTTATTGTCGTTGATGGCACCGGTATGCAGGCTCAGGAGCCCGCAAATACCCTCGTCAAAGCAGGCTTTGCAAACGTCACTGTCCTGAAAGACGGCATCTCTGGCTGGAGCGGCGAGAATCTGCCTCTGGTTCGCGGTAAATAAACAGGAGTCAAGTCATGGCCAATATCGAGATCTACACCAAAGCGACCTGCCCGTTCTGCCATCGTGCGAAAGCGCTGCTGGACAGCAAAGGCGTTACCTTCCAGGAACTGCCTATTGATGGCGACGCCGCGAAGCGCGAAGAGATGATTAAACGTAGTGGCCGTACGACGGTTCCGCAGATTTTTATCGATGCGCAGCACATTGGCGGCTGTGATGACTTGTATGCGCTTGACGCGCGTGGTGGACTCGATCCCCTGCTGCGCTAAGGCGTTTTAGGACAATAAAAAAAAGGGTATTTCCATGTCAGAACAAAACAACACCGAGATGACTTTCCAGATCCAGCGCATTTACACTAAAGACGTCTCCTACGAAGCACCAAATGCGCCGCATGTTTTCCAGAAAGACTGGCAGCCAGAGGTTAAACTTGATCTGGATACCGCATCCACCCAGCTGGCGGATGATGTGTATGAAGTCGTACTGCGTGTTACCGTAACCGCCTCTCTGGGCGAAGAGACTGCGTTCCTGTGCGAAGTACAGCAGGGCGGCATCTTCTCCATCGGCGGCATCGAAGGTAATCAGATGGCGCATTGCCTGGGTGCATACTGCCCGAACATCCTGTTCCCGTATGCCCGCGAATGCATCACCAGCCTGGTTTCCCGTGGTACGTTCCCGCAACTGAACCTTGCGCCGGTGAACTTCGATGCGCTGTTCATGAACTATCTGCAGCAGCAAGCTGGCGAAGGTACTGAACAACATCAGGATGCCTGATGAGTACTGTCAATGCGTCAATGACTGTGATCGGTGCCGGCTCTTACGGCACCGCTCTTGCTATCACGCTGGCAAGAAATGGTCACGAAGTGGTTCTCTGGGGCCACGATCCAAAACATATCGCGACGCTGCAAGCGGATCGCTGCAACGTTGCGTTCCTCCCCGATGTGCCTTTCCCTGACTCACTGCATCTTGAAAGCGACCTGGCGACCGCGCTGGCCGCGAGCCGCAATATTCTGATCGTTGTGCCGAGCCACGTGTTTGGCCAGGTGCTGCGACAGATTAAACCGCTGATGCGTGATGATGCGCGCGTGGTCTGGGCGACCAAAGGGCTGGAAGCCGAAACCGGCCGCCTGCTGCAGGACGTTGCCCGCGAAGCGCTGGGTGATGCCATTCCGCTGGCGGTGATCTCCGGCCCGACCTTTGCGAAAGAGCTGGCGGCAGGTCTGCCAACGGCCATCTCGCTGGCCTCGACCGATGAAACCTTCGCTGACGATCTGCAGCAGCTTCTGCACTGCGGTAAAAGCTTCCGCGTCTACAGCAACCCTGATTTTATCGGCGTTCAGCTTGGCGGCGCGGTGAAGAACGTTATCGCGATTGGTGCAGGCATGTCCGACGGTATCGGCTTTGGCGCGAACGCACGTACGGCGCTGATCACCCGCGGGCTGACCGAAATGTCCCGTCTGGGCGCGGCGCTCGGTGCCGATCCGGCCACCTTTATGGGGATGGCAGGCTTAGGCGATCTGGTCCTGACCTGTACCGACAACCAGTCGCGCAACCGTCGTTTTGGCATGATGCTCGGCCAGGGCATGGATGTGATCGGCGCGCAGGAGAAGATCGGTCAGGTGGTGGAAGGCTACCGCAATACTAAGGAAGTCCGCGAGTTGGCACACCGCTTTGGTGTCGAAATGCCAATAACCGAGGAAATTTATCAGGTATTGTATTGCGGAAAAAATGCGCGCGAGGCAGCATTGACCTTATTAGGTCGCGCACGCAAGGACGAGCGTAGCAGCAGTTAACTGCAGGAAAGCGTTATCACCTGAATGACCCGGCCGGCAAAGAACTGGCCGGTCATTACATTACGTCTGGAGTAAGCAATGCCGTGTGAAGAACTGGATATCGTCTGGAACAATATTAAAGCCGAAGCCCGGGCTCTGGCCGACTGTGAGCCGATGCTCGCCAGTTTCTACCATGCGACGCTACTCAAGCACGAAAACCTCGGCAGCGCCCTGAGCTATATGCTCGCCAACAAACTGGCTTCCCCGATCATGCCGGCCATCGCCATTCGCGAGGTGGTGGAAGAGGCCTATGCGGCCGACCCGGAGATGATCGCCTCTGCCGCGTATGATATTCAGGCGGTACGCAATCGCGACCCGGCGGTGGACAAATACTCCACGCCGCTGCTCTATCTGAAAGGTTTCCACGCTCTGCAGTCCTACCGCATCGGCCACTGGCTGTGGAACGAAGGCCGCCGCGCGCTGGCGATCTTCCTGCAAAATCAGGTCTCTGTGAGCTTCCAGGTGGATATCCACCCGGCGGCGAAGATTGGCCGCGGGATCATGCTCGACCACGCCACCGGTATTGTGGTGGGTGAAACGGCGGTGATTGAAAACGACGTCTCGATCCTGCAGTCCGTCACTCTCGGCGGGACCGGGAAAACCAGCGGCGATCGCCACCCGAAAATCCGTGAAGGGGTGATGATTGGCGCAGGCGCGAAGATCCTCGGCAATATCGAAGTCGGACGCGGCGCGAAAATCGGCGCCGGTTCGGTGGTGCTGCAACCTGTGCCGCCGCATACCACCGCCGCAGGCGTTCCGGCGCGTATCGTCGGCAGGCCGGACAGCGATAAACCGGCGATGGATATGGATCAGTTCTTCAACGGCCACCATACCTTTGAGTATGGCGACGGAATTTAACCTGTAGGCCGGGTAAGCGAAGCGCCACCCGGCAAGCAATCAACGGCGCAGCACCGCGCCCGCATACCCCAGCTGGCGCCAGGCTTCATACACCACCACCGACACCGCATTTGACAGGTTCATGCTGCGGCTGTCCGGCATCATCGGAATACGGATTTTTTGTTCGGCAGGCAGGGCATCAAGAATGGTGGCCGGCAGGCCGCGCGTTTCCGGGCCAAACAGCAGATAATCCCCCTCCTGATAGCTCACCGCGCTGTGCGCAGGCGTACCTTTGGTGGTCAGGGCAAAGATCCGTTCCGGCTTTTCCGTTTCCATAAACGCGGCCTGATCCTTATGGCGTACCACGGCGGTGAATTCGTGATAGTCCAGCCCGGCGCGGCGCAGGCGCTTGTCGTCCCACGTAAAGCCCATCGGCTCGATGATATGCAGACGAAAACCGGTATTCGCGCACAGGCGGATGATGTTGCCGGTATTAGGTGGAATTTCTGGTTCGAATAATACGATGTTAAGCATGCTGCCCCCTTAATTTCGCGGGCAGAATAGCAGAATTTTTCCCTCACCCTAACCCTCTCCCAGAGGGAGAGGGGACTTTCTTTTCTCCCTCTCCCGTTGTGAGAGGGCCGGGGTGAGGGGATCAGATCGCACCAATCTAAGCCGCGTCCCCCTGCGCCAGCGGTGCCAGCCCGGCAGGGATCTTACTCAGCTCCTGCACCAGCATCTCTTTGCTGATCTCAGGGATGGATTTCGCCCCTGTGAGGGTCATCGCCACCTTCATCTCTTTTTCGATCAGATTGAGCAGGTTCGCCACGCCCGCCTGGCCGTGGGTCGCCAGGGCGTAGAGATAGGCCCGGCCCAGCAGAACGGTATCAGCACCCAGGGCAATCATACGCACCACGTCCAGACCGTTGCGGATCCCGGAGTCTGCCAGAATCGCAATATCGCCTTTAACCGCATCGGCAATGGCGGGCAGGGCGCGGGCAGAGGAGAGTACCCCGTCCAGCTGGCGACCGCCGTGGTTCGACACTACAATGCCATCGGCACCAAAACGCACCGCATCGCGGGCATCTTCCGCATCGAGGATCCCTTTGATCACCATCGGGCCATCCCAGAACTCACGGATCCACTCCAGGTCTTTCCACGAGATCGACGGATCGAAGTTATTCGCCAGCCAGCCAATGTAGTCTTCCAGCCCGGTCGGTTTACCCAGATAGGCAGAGATATTCCCCAGATCGTGCGGGCGACCGTTGAGCCCCACATCCCACGCCCACTGCGGATGGGTCACCGCCTGCCAGTAGCGGCGCATCGCCGCATTGGCACCGCTCATGCCGGAGTGCGCATCGCGATAGCGTGCGCCGGGGGTCGGCATATCCACGGTAAAGACCAGGGTGGAGCAGCCCGCCGCTTTGGCGCGCTCCAGGGCATTACGCATAAAGCCGCGATCGCGCAGGACGTATAGCTGGAACCACATCGGACGCTTGATGGTCGGGGCGACCTCTTCAATCGGGCAGACCGAGACGGTGGAAAGCGTAAAGGGAATGCCTTTGGCATCGGCGGCCGCTGCGGCCTGCACTTCACCCCGGCGGGCGTACATGCCGCACAGGCCGACAGGGGCGAGGGCCACCGGCATCGAGAGCGTTTCGTTGAACAGCTTCGTCTCAAGGCTCAGGTCGGACATATTCTTCAGCACGCGCTGGCGCAGGGCCACCTGAGACAGATCTTCCACGTTGCGGCGCAGGGTGTACTCGGAGTAAGCCCCGCCGTCGATATAGTGGAACAGGAACGGGGGCAGGATGCGCTGCGCGGCGGCGCGGTAGTCACTGGCGGCGGAAATAATCATGCTTTGTTCTCCCTGGAAATGTCGTTGTCGCCAGGCAGACGGGTAATGCGCGCCTGTCGGGCCTGATCTTCATCGAATTGTTTAATGGTGGTATGCACGAAGCCCAGATGCGCCATCATCGCCTGGCGAGCGGCTTCGGCATCCCCGGCCAGAATGGCGTCGAGAACGGCCTGGTGCTGCTCGGTCAGCTGCGCAAAAACGGGCGGCACCTGATACATGCGCTGGCGGCTCTGCTTGACCGAGGTTTGCAGCAGATCGAAGAACCCGCGCATGGTCTGCAGCAGCACCACGTTGTGCGAGGCTTCGGCAATCGCCAGATGAAAACGCACGTCGGCCTGCGAGGCGATATCCGGGTCGCTACTGTGGGTCGCCTCGAAACAGGCCTTCAGCTTCTCTTTATCAGCCGGTGTGGCGCGCATGGCGGCATGCCAGGCGGTGCTGGCTTCGATGGCGTGACGCGCCTCGAGGATATCGAAGCTGTAGTCCGGGTCGTTGGCCATCAGGGTTTTCAGCGGCTGGACAATCGCCTGTTCCGACCACTCCTCATGCTGCCAGCGCACAAAGGTCCCGCCGCCGCGACGGCTCAGCAGTACTCCTTCGCTGACCAGGGTCGCTAAGGCTTCGCGCAGTGAGTTACGCGAGACGCCAAGCTGGGCGGCAAGCTGGCGCTCGGCGGGCAACCTCATGCCCGCCTCCAGCTGCTGTTCTTCAATCAGCGCCCGCACGCGAGAGGCAATCTCGTCGGACAGGCGTCTGGGCATCACTATCATGGGATCATCCAGGTTAAGACGTAGGCCTGCAGGGTGGTGATCACCCCCACCATGCAGGTGAATATCAGGCTGTGCTTCACGGTAAAGCGGAACAGATCCGACTCTTTGCCCACCAGACCGACTGCCGCACAGGCGATGGCGATGGACTGCGGCGAGATCATCTTGCCGGTTACGCCACCGGTGGTATTAGCGGCGACCAGCAGCACATCCGACACGCCAATCTGCTGGGCGGCCGTTGCCTGCAGGGCAGCAAACAGGGCGTTCGATGAGGTATCTGACCCGGTCAGGAAGACCCCCAGCCAGCCGAGGAACGGCGAGAAGAAGGTAAACGCGTGGCCGGTATGGGCCAGAGCCAGGGCCAGCGTTGACGACAGGCCGGAGTAGTTCGAGATAAAGGCGAAGGCCAGCACCATGCCGATGGAGTAGATCGGCAGCATCAGCTCTTTAATCGTAGCTGCAAACGTCTGTACCGCCGCTGCAGGCTTCATGCGCAGCCACACCACGGAAAGGATAGCGGCAAACAGAATGGCAGTGCCGGTTGCGGAGAACCAGTCGAACTTGAACACTGCCGCATACGGCGTGGCGTCATGAACAACCGGCGGCATGCGGGCGACCATCTTGTCGAGGAACGGCACGGAGATATTGACCACCATGTCGTACAGCGCACCGTTCGGCGCAAACAGGGCTTTGAACGGCGGCACGCTCCACAGGGTTACCGTGGCGGTGAGGAACAGGAACGGCGACCAGGCGCGCACAATCTGTCCCGGGGTGTAGCGGGTGCGGGCCAGGGTCATATCAACCTGCGAGGCACCCATATCGGCAAAGCGGAAGATCCGCACCGGCTGCCAGCGTCTGAGGAACAGCGTGAGACAGACCAGCGAGACCAGGGATGAGATAATGTCCGGCAGTTCCGGGCCGAGGAAGTTGGAGCTCAGGTACTGGGCGATAGCGAACGAACCTCCCGCCACCATCACTGCAGGCCAGGTCTCCTTCACGCCGCGCCAGCCGTCCATAATCGCCATGATCCAGAACAGCACGATAATGGTCAGGAACGGCAATTGACGGCCCACCATCTGGCCAATCTCAAAGCTGTCCAGACCGGTGACCTGCCCGGCAACCAGAATCGGAATGCCCATCGCGCCAAACGCCACCGGCGCGGTGTTAACGATCAAACACAGACCGGCGGCATACAGCGGGTTAAAGCCCAGCCCGACCAGCAGCGCGGCGGTGATCGCCACTGGCGCGCCGAATCCGGCCGCCCCTTCCAGGAATGCCCCAAAAGAGAAGCCAACGATCAGCATCTGCAGGCGCTGGTCCGGGGTAATGGAGAGGATCGACGAGCGAATAATGTCGAACTGCCCGGTTTTCACCGAGATTTTATAGACGAAGACTGCGGCAATGATGATCCACGCAATCGGCCACAGGCCATAGAAGAAGCCATAAACGACCGAGGCCAGGGCGCGATCCACCGGCATTTTGTAGAAGAACAGCGCCACCATCAGGGCGATGGCAACGGTGTACGTCGCGGCAAGGTATCCCTTCAGCTTGAGCTTAATCAGCGCAAAGAAGAAGAACAGGATAGGCAGCGAGGCAATCAGGCTTGATAGCCAGATATTGCCTGCCGGATCGTAGTTTTGTTGCCAGAGGCTCATTGCAGGTCTCCCGAGGACCGCACCTTCTGCGGCGCGGTGAGTCTGTGCTCATCTCGGCGTCACATTCAGTGTAAAAGTGGTCCTGCCAATAGTGTGATGTAGGGTTAATGACAACAAATGGTTAACCAAATGTTATTGGTCGGCAATGTGTTTGTGAGCGAAGATTATGGAAATGTGAACCAGAGGAGGGTTGGTTGTGGAATTGGTTGGGCCAATTTTGAGGGGAGGAAAATGATAGGCCGGGTAAGCGTCGCGCCACCCGGCAAAAAATCAGAACTCGGTCTTGCTGAAACCCGTCATCTCTTTCAGACCCATTTCACGGCCCAGCTCGGTCATCGGGTGGACAACCACCAGGCCGCGCACGCTTTTCTTCAGCTTGCCCATGTCGGCCTGTTCTTTCTTAGTGATCGCACGGCGGAAAGGCAGTTTTGACAGCTTCTGCGCTTCTTTGCTCAGCTTCTGATCTTTCACGCCACGCAGGCGCTCGATTTCGGTTTCCAGCGTCGCTTTCTCTTTTTCCAGCTCGGCGTATTTCTCGGCGGCATCAACCAGCGAGAGGCTGGCCTGCTGGTGGCGGATCAGATCCAGGCGGTCGCTCAGGCGTTTAATTTCGTTCTTTTCGACTTCTTTCATCACAAATAGCTCTAAAAACAGGGGAGATTACAGGGAAGGATACACCAATGTGCGCAGGCTTACTTCTGAAACGCTTTTTTTAAGCTGATTCGGGAAATCAGCTCAGTCAGGGAGAGGACCATGGTAGAGCGGACAATCTGCTGGTAACGCTGCTTCTGCATCGCGTACAGCTCCGGGTCGCTGGTATCAAAATGCGGCGTCGGGGGCAGGGCGGTGACGCAGTGCAGCTCGCCCAGCGGGCCGAGGATCTCGTCGTCGGTGAAGGCATACTCGTTGCCGTCGTGATTCAGCTCTTCACGCAGCGCCATCAGCAGCTCGGCATCTTCATACTCATGACGGCTGATAACGCCCAGGCCATAGATCAGTTTCAGACGCACGGATAAATCGCCCAAGGGGCCGTCGCCGTCGAGTAACGGTTCAACTGCGTATTTCACCGCGTAGTCGTCTTTGCGAAACACCTGAAGCACCAGGATATTCACCGCCTCGGTTAATAACTCGACGGCGGATATCAGGAAACTTCGAACGGTTTTGCCAGCATTCAGACGCTCCAGCACACGGTTTTCAAAGGCCTGGGTTTGTTCCATTATTGCCTGCATATCTGACAATCTATCTTCCGGGCGCAGGATGACCTGCGCCAGTTCCTGCATCATTTGGTTGCGTTATAGTCGTTAACCGCCTCCAGAACCACGTCGCTATTGGCATCCAGACCGGATACCTGCGCCAGCGCGGCCTGTGGACCCTGCTCGTCAATCAGCTGCGCCAGCTCCTGCGCCTGCGGATCTTCTTCGCTGCGGTAGTGCATCGCGGCGGCAATGCCTTTGACCAGACTGGTGTGCGGCAGACCGTATTCCAGCGTGCCGAGCAGCGGCTTGATCAGACGATCGCCCGCACTCAGCTTACGCAGCGGCTGACGGCCCACGCGCTCAACGTCATCTTTCAGATACGGGTTTTCAAAACGACCGAGGATTTTCTGAATATATGCCGCATGCTTATCGGCATCAAAACCGTAGCGTTTAATCAGTACCGCGCCGCTCTCGTCCATTGCACCTTTTACCACGGCGCGAACGTTCTCATCGAGAATGGCGTCACGAATGGTCTGATGACCGGCTAATTTACCGAGGTAGGCGGTTATAGCATGCCCGGTGTTCAGCGTGAAGAGCTTACGCTCGACAAATGCCATCAGGTTATCCGTTAATTCCATCCCGGCGATCTCCGGCTGCGCGCCTTTGAACTGGGTTTTGTCGACGATCCACTCGCTGAAGGTTTCCACGGTCACTTCCAGCGGATCGTGGGTGGCGGAGGCAGATGGCGGAACGATGCGGTCCACGGCGGAATCGACAAAGCCCACGTGCTCTTCAACCCAGGCTTTATCTTCATCAGCCACGGCGGCCATCACATGGCCTTTCAGCTGGGTGGTGCCGCGCACCATGTTCTCACAGGCGATGATATTCAGCGGGGCATCGTTACCCTGGGCCTTACGTTTTGCCAGCCCTTTGGCGATGGCCGGGGCGATACGCTCCAGCACCACCGGACCCACCGCAGTGGTCACCAGGTCAACGCTGGCAATCAGGTCGATAACCTCGTCGCCAATGCTGCTGACCGCGTTCACGCCGGTCACGGTTTCGACCTGCTCGTTTTCACCCACCACATGCACCTGATAGCTATGACGGGCATTCAGGGCATCCAGTACCGTCTGATTCACATCCGCGAATGTCAGCGTAATGCCGGCGTCTGCCAGCAGTTTGCCGATAAAACCACGACCGATATTACCTGCGCCGAAATGTAATGCTTTCATCGTATTACCTTCATCAATGTTGTGACCCGAGAGGGCTGGGGTGAGGCTTTTCCCTCACCCTAACCCTCTCCCAAAGGGAGAGGGAATAGTTGGAACTTACTTGTTAAGAAGTGCCAGCACTTCTTCAACGCTGGTGGTGTTTGCCAGACGTTCGATAACGGTCTCATCGTCCAGAGCATTGGTCAGGCTGGTGATCACCTGGATGTGCTCGTTGTTACGGGCCGCGATACCAATCACCAGACGGGCAATATCGTCCTCTTCTTCACCGAAGCGCACGCCTGCCGGGTACTGGCAGAACACCACGCCGGTTTTCAGAACGCGATCTTTCGCTTCAACCGTACCGTGCGGCACCGCAATGGATTCGCCCAGGTAGGTCGGGGTCAGTTTTTCACGTTCCAGCATTGCATCAACATATTCTGGCTGCACGTAGCCGCCTTTCACCAGCTGCTCACCGGCAAAGCGGATCGCCTCTTCTTTGTGGCTCGCGGTACGGCCAAGGAAGATGTTCTCCGCACCCAGACGGAACAGGTGGCTGTTGCTCTCGTCGAAGCTGTCCTGCAGGCTGGTACGCACTTTCACTTCATTGTCTTCGTGACGCTGTGCTGCCACCAGACGTTCGGTCAGGTTAGTGTACAGGCCGCTGTCGAGGAAGTTGGTCAGCGAAATGTGCTGCGCCTGCGGAACCTGGCGCATCGCACGCTCGGTCAGGTCGCGGTGGGTGATGACCAGGTCAACATCCGGCGGCAGGCTGTTAATGGCGCTGTTAGTTACGGAAATCTGTGACAGACCGGCATCAGCGACTTTCTTACGCAGGACGCCCGCACCCATGGCGCTGGAACCCATACCGGCGTCGCAGGCAACGATGATTTTACGTACGTGGCTCAGGTCGTTAGAGACATCGCCCGCGGCCAGCGGCGTTGCGCCTTTAGACTGAGCTTTCATGTCCTGCATACGACGGGTAGCCGCTTCGATATCGTCTTCTTCCTTCACTTTGCTGGTTTTCAGCAGGATGGCAGACACCACGAAGGAGACGGCCATGGCAGCGAAGATAGCGGCCAGGTTAGCGAAGTAGGCGCCTTTCGGGGTCATCGCCAGTACCGCCAGGATAGAACCCGGAGAGGCCGGAGAAACCAGGCCGCCGTTCAGCACGCTCAGGGTGAACACGCCGGTCATACCGCCGAGGATAACGGCGAGGATCAGACGTGGGTTCATCAGCACGTACGGGAAGTAAATTTCGTGGATACCACCCAGGAAGTGGATGATCGCCGCACCGCCAGCAGACTGTTTCGCGCTACCGCGACCGAAGAAGATGTACGCCAGCAGGACGCCCATACCCGGACCCGGGTTAGCTTCAATCAGGAAGAAGATAGATTTGCCGAGGTCGTGAGACTGCTGAATACCCAGCGGTGAGAAGATACCGTGGTTGATGGCGTTGTTGAGGAACAGGATTTTCGCCGGTTCAACAAAGATGGACGCCAGCGGCAGCATGTCGTGGGCAACCATGAAGTTAACGCCCGCCGCCAGAATTTTGGAGAGCACTTCAACTGCCGGGCCAATGCCGAGGAACGCCAGAATAGCCAGGATCATCCCGATGATGCCGGCAGAGAAGTTGTTCACCAGCATTTCGAAGCCGGATTTGATTTTGCCATCAACCCAGACGTCGAACTTCTTAATGGCCCAGCCGCCCAGTGGGCCGGCAATCATTGCGCCGAGGAACATCGGCATATCCGCACCGACGATCACGCCCATGGTGGTGATCGCACCGACCACGCCACCGCGGTCACCGCCAACCAGACGACCACCGGTAAAACCGATGAGCAGCGGCAGCAGATAGGTGATCATTGGGCCAACAAGTTTCGCCAGCGTTTCGTTAGGCAACCACCCTGTCGGAATAAATAACGCGGTGATAATACCCCACGCGATAAACGCGCCGATATTTGGCATCACCATGTTGCTAAGGAATCGACCAAAGCTTTGTACTTTGATCTTGAAATCGGATGACATAAAACACCCCTTCTTCTGTTTACGCAGGCCTTAAGCCCGAGGTTTGTTGTTAATGCGGTGGCAGAGGTTGCCCAGCCCTGTTCTGATGCGTGAAATCTGGCACTTAATTGTTTAACTGTCCAGATGGGTAAAAATAGTGTGATCCGAGTCACGTAAATGTAGGGGGTGTGGTCAGAATTGAAGTGATGTATGTCACAAATTTGAAGTGTAAAAAAAATACAATGTGCGTTTAAACGGCTGTTTAGCCCATAAAGTGTGAATTTAATCACATTTTGTTGCTGCGGATTTGTTTCGAGAGTGTGATCTAATCCACAAAAAATTTTTATGCGGAATTCTCTGGATGTGATCGACGGCAACATCTGTTTTACGGATCAACGCCAGGATGTAAGTAAGCAACATTGATCGTTAAAAAAAGACTCCTGGAATATGGTATGGCGAAAAGTGCTAAGCTGGATTAAGCTCATACTGTAAACTTAAGTCTATTATTATTCAGGATATATTTTGTCACGCTTCTAAACTTGCATGGAGATATAAGAAAAAACCATACTCCCCGGCTCTTATGAAATAATAAGTACATGCCCGTGTACTTAGCAGTAAATTAATGTGGTTGCTTACCATTTAATTATTTTAATGAGTTTAAGATTTCTTTAATGAGGCAAATATGTTTCTCAACTATTTTGCGCTGGGTGTGTTGATCTTTGTCTTCGTGGTTCTTTTTTACGGAATCATCGCGATTCATGACATTCCTTATAACATGGCCAAAAAGCGCAACCATCCTCATGCCGATGCGATCCATACGGCGGGGTGGATAAGCCTGTTTACGCTGCATGCCATTTGGCCGTTTCTGTGGATCTGGGCCACGCTCTACCAGCCGGAGCGCGGCTGGGGGATGCAGAACCATATTCAGCCGCCAGATCGTAACCCCGACGTTGATGCGCTGGCAAAGCGCGTCGCCGAGCTGGAACAAAAACTGGCCGCGGTGCCCCCCGTGGCTGATAAGAACACGTCGGAGCAATAATCATGGATCTGTTGATCGTATTGACCTATGTCGCCTTTGCCTGGGCCATCTTTAAAATATTTCGTATTCCGGTAAACCAGTGGACGCTGGCGACTGCGACCCTGGGCGGGGTATTTCTCGTGGCCGGTCTCATTTTATTAATGAACTATAACCACCCTTATACGTTTACGGCGCAGAAAGCGGTTATTTCTATTCCTATTACCCCGCAGGTTACGGGTGTCGTCAGTGAAGTCACCGATAAAAATAACCAGCTTATTAAAAAGGGCGAAGTGTTATTTAAAATCGATCCGGGCAGGTATAAAGCCCGTGTCGACAGATTACAGGCTGACCTGGTGACCGCCACGCACAATATTGACAATCTGAAGGCGCAGCTTTCAGAAGCCGTTGCCAATACCACGCGGGTGTCCGCTGAGCGTGACCGGCTGTATAAAGATTATCAGCGTTACCTGAAAGGCAGTCAGGCGAAAGTCAATCCGTTCTCTGAAAGCGATATCGATAACGCGCGCCAGAACTATCTGGCACAGGATGCCATGGTGAAAGGTTCCGTTGCTGAACAGACGCAGATTCAGAGCCAGTTAGACAGTATGGTCAACGGTGAGCAGTCGCAGATTGCCTCCCTGCGCGCCCAGTTGGCCGAAGCCACCTATAACCTGGATCAGACCATCGTCCGGGCGCCAAGCGACGGCTACATCACCCAGGTGCTGATTCGCCCGGGAACCTATGCCGCCTCGCTGCCGCTGCGTCCGGTGATGGTATTTATTCCTGAGCAGAAACGAATGATCGTCGCCCAGTTCCGCCAGAACTCACTCCTGCGTCTGAAGCCGGGTGACGAAGCGGAAGTGGTGTTCAGCGCGCTGCCAGGCCAGGTCTTCCCTGGTAAGCTGACCAGCATTCTGCCGGTGGTGCCGGGCGGTTCCTACCAGGCGCAGGGTACACTGCAATCCCTGACGATGGTGCCGGGTTCCGATGGCGTGCTGGGTACCATCGAGCTGGATCCGAATGCCGACGTGGACGCGCTGCCGGACGGTATCTACGCCCAGGTGGCGGTTTACTCCGACCACTTCGCGCACGTCTCGGTGATGCGTAAAGTCCTGCTGCGTATGACCAGCTGGATGCACTACCTCTATCTCGACCATTAATCCCTTCCCGGGCAGGCTTGCGATACGCAATGCCTGCCTTTTTTCCTTGCCTGAGCCATACTTATCCTTTTGTTGGCGGAAAAGGAGCAGGCAATGAAACTCATCGGCAGTTATACCAGTCCCTTCGTGCGTAAAATCTCCATTCTCCTGCTAGAGAAAGGCATCATCTTTGAATTTGTGAATGAACAGCCCTATCAGGCCGAAAACGGCGTCGCGCACTACAATCCGTTGGGGAAAGTCCCGGCGCTGGTGACCGATGACGGGGAGTACTGGTTCGACTCGCCCATCATTGCCAGCTATATCGAGCTGCTGGATATCGCCCCGGCGATGATCCCCCGTGAACCTAAAGCTGCGCTGGCTATCCGCCAAATTGAGGCGCTGGCGGACGGGATCATGGATGCGGCCCTGGCCTCGGTGCGCGAGCAGGCGCGTCCGGCGGCACAGCAGTCGGAGACCGAGCTGCTGCGTCAGCGCGAGAAAATCCTTCGCAGCCTGGATCACTGTGAAGCGCTTATCCGCGAGGGGAAAATTGCCACCGACAGCGTTAACCTGGCGACCATCGCCATTGCCTGCGCCATCGGCTATCTCAATTTCCGGCGCGTCTCGCCGGGCTGGTGCGTGGATCGCCCGCTGCTGGTCAAACTGGCGGAAACCCTGTTCCAGCGCGAAAGCTTCGCCCGCACCGAACCGCCAAAGGCTTGATGTCGTCGATAACACTTCCTTGCCGGACGCGGTACAATCGCCCTGACATTGACTCCCTCTCCCGTCGGGAGGGGGGAAGATACCCAACCGTCAGGCGCTTTCATGACTACTCAGCACGCTCTCTATAGCCAACTTCCCGCGACCGATCGTCTGCTTCGCGATGCCCGTCTTACTTCCGTTATTGCCCGCTTTGGTCACAGCCGAACGGTAGAGACTTTACGCCTGTTGCAGGACGAAGCCCGCGCCGGGATCCGCGCCGACAACTGCCTCCCGGCCTGGTGCGACGACTGGGCGCAGGAGGCCGAAAAACGGCTGGCGAGGGATGATGCCCCGGGCCTGCGCCCGGTCATCAACCTGACGGGCACGGTGCTGCACACCAATCTCGGGCGCGCGCTGTTGGCCGGGGAGGCGGTGGCCGCGGTTACTCAGGCGATGCAGATGCCGGTCACGCTGGAGTACGATCTCGACGGCGCCGGACGCGGCCACCGCGACCGGCCACTGGCGGCGCTGCTGTGCCAGCTTACCGGCGCGGAAGATGCCTGCATTGTGAATAACAACGCCGCGGCGGTGCTGCTGATGCTGGCCGCCACCGCCAGCGGTAAAGAAGTCGTGGTTTCCCGGGGTGAGCTGGTGGAGATCGGCGGGGCGTTTCGCATCCCGGACGTAATGACCCAGGCCGGGTGCCAGCTGCGGGAAGTGGGCACCACCAACCGTACCCACGAGCGGGACTACGCGGCGGCCATCAATGACAACACCGCCCTGCTGATGAAGGTGCATACCAGCAATTACCATATTGAAGGCTTCACCCGTGCCGTTGACGAGGCGGATCTGGTGCGCATCGGGCAGGAGAGGGACGTGCCAGTGGTGGTCGATCTGGGCAGCGGTTCGCTGGTGGATCTCAGCCGTTATGGCCTGCCGAAAGAGCCGATGCCGCAGGCGTTAATTGCCGCTGGCGTCAGCCTGGTGAGCTTCTCGGGTGACAAGCTGCTGGGCGGCCCGCAGGCCGGGATCATCGTCGGCAAGCGCGACCTGATTGCCAGATTGCAACAGCACCCACTGAAACGCGCCCTGCGCGCGGATAAAATGACCCTCGCCGCGCTGGAGGCCACCTTGCGCCTCTATCTCCACCCGGAGACGCTGGCTGAACGCTTGCCGACGTTGCGCCTGTTGAGCCGCGACGCCGCCGCGATCCATCATCAGGGGGAGCGGTTACAGGCCGAGGTCGCACCGCATTACCCTGACTTTGAGGTTCGCGTGGAAGAGTGCCTGTCACAGCCGGGCAGTGGATCGCTGCCTGTGGATCGCCTGCCGGGCGCGGCCCTGACCTTTACCCCGCGCGACGGACGCGGCGCGCAGCTGGAGGCGCTGGCGTTACGCTGGCGATCCCTGCCGGTGCCGGTGCTTGGCCGGATAAAAGACGGACGTCTGTGGCTGGATTTACGCTGTCTGGAAGATGAAGCACAGTTTCTGGAGATGTTGTTGAAATGATTATTGCCACCGCCGGTCATGTTGACCACGGCAAAACCACCCTGCTGCAGGCGATCACCGGCGTCAACGCCGACCGCCTGCCGGAAGAGAAAAAGCGCGGCATGACCATCGATCTGGGTTATGCCTACTGGCCCCAGCCGGATGGCCGGGTGCTGGGATTTATCGACGTGCCGGGACACGAAAAGTTTTTGTCCAACATGCTGGCCGGTGTCGGTGGGATTGACCACGCCCTGCTGGTGGTGGCCTGCGATGACGGGGTGATGGCGCAGACGCGCGAGCACCTGCAGATCCTCCAGCTGACCGGTAACCCGCAGCTAACGGTGGCCCTGACCAAAGCCGATCGCGTCGACGACGCCCGGGTGGAGGCAGTGCGCGACGAAGTGCTGGCCACCCTGCGCGACTTTGGCTTTGCCGACGCGACGCTGTTTGTCACCGTTGCCACCGAGGGGCGGGGCATTGATGCCCTGCGCGATCACCTGCAACAGCTCCCGGCCCGCGCCCATGCGGATCACCACCGCTTCCGCCTGGCTATCGATCGCGCTTTTACCGTGAAAGGGGCCGGTCTGGTCGTCACCGGTACGGCGCTGTCGGGCGAAGTGCGGGTAGGCGACAGCCTGTGGCTGACCGGAGTCAACAAGCCGGTGCGTATCCGTGACCTGCACGCGCAAAACCAGCCTGTTGAACAGGCTCACGCCGGACAGCGCATTGCCCTGAACCTGGTGGGCGACACGGAAAAAGCGGAGCTGAACCGCGGGGACTGGCTGCTGGCCGACGCGCCGCCGGAGCCGACCACGCGTGTGATAGTCACCCTGCAAGGCGATGTGCCGCTGGCGCAGTGGCAGCCGCTGCATATTCACCATGCCGCCAGCCATGTCACCGGCCGCGTCTCGCTGCTGGAGGGGGCGCTGGCGGAATTGGTCTTCGATACCCCGCTGTGGCTGGCCGACAACGATCGGCTGGTGCTGCGCGATATCGCTGCCCGCGTCACCCTCGCCGGGGCGCGGGTCGTCACCCTCAATCCGCCGCGTCGCGGAAAGCGCAAGCCGGAGTACCTGCACTGGCTGGCGACGCTGGCACCGGCTGCGGATGACCGCGCCGCACTGCTGGCGCATCTTGAGCGCGGGGCGGTAAACCTGGATGCGTTCGGCTGGGCACGCCAGCTTAGCAGGGAAGGGCTGCGTCAGCTGACCCAACAGCCTGAGTTTATCCAGGCCGGTTCCAGCCTGTTAAACACCGCTGTCGCGGCGCGCTGGCAGCGTAAGATTCTGGAGGTGCTGGCAACCTATCATCAGCAGCATCAGGATGAACCCGGTCCGGGGCGCGAGCGCCTGCGGCGCATGGCCCTGCCGATGGAGGATGAGGCTCTGGTCCTGCTGCTGATCGAGCGGATGCGTGAAAGCGGGGAGCTGCACAGCTACCACGGCTGGCTGCACCTGCCGGATCACGAAGCGGGCTTTACCCCGGCGCAGCAGGCTGTCTGGGAGAAAGCGGACGCGCTCTTTGGCGACGAACCCTGGTGGGTGCGCGACCTGGCCCGTGAAACGGCTACCGACGAGCAGGCCATGCGTCAGGTGCTGAAGCATGCGGCGCAGCAGGGGTTGATTACCGCCATCGTCAAAGATCGTTATTACCGCCACGATCGGATTGTCACCTTTGCCAACCTGATCCGTGAGCTGGACCTGGAGCGCGGCTCCACCTGCGCGGCGGATTTCCGCGACCGGCTGAACGTCGGGCGTAAGCTGGCGATCCAGATCCTTGAGTACTTCAACCGCATTGGCTTTACCCGCCGCCGCGGTAACGATCACCTCCTGCGGGATGCGCTGCTCTTTGCCGATGAGGGGCAGCAGCGTTAATCCTTCTTGCTGGCGAACTTCTGTTTCGCCAGCCATACGGCGCCCAGCCTGCCCGCCTGGTTACCCAGCTGGCAGGGCAGGATGGGCACCTGCAGCGAGTCCCACTCTTCAAAGGTTTGCAGGTGTTTGTCGAGCAGCGTATAGATTTTCTCCTGCTCGCTGATGCCGCCGCCGATCAGCACTACCTGTGGGTCGAACATTGAGATGACGCTATAGACCCCGCGGGCCAGGAACAGGGCCCACTCTTCCACCGCTTCGCGCAGGTGCAGATCGTTCTCCATTCGCTCGAACAGCTCTTCGCCTTTCGGCATATCCTCTCCGGACACCCCCAGCGCCCGGCGGCAGGTCTCCATCAGCCCTTTGGCAGAGGCCACCTCATGCATCCCTTCGCCGTGTTTGCCGACCGGGATGACTCCGAACTCCCCGGCGCGGTAGTGCGAGCCGCGATAAAGATCGCCCCCCAGCACAATGCCGCCGCCGATCCCGGTGCCGAGGGTCATGCAGACAAAATTCTCATAGTCCCGCCCGGCGCCGCGCCAGCGTTCGCCGAGGGCGGCACAGCTGGCGTCATTGTCGGCCACCAGCGGCAGGTCGGTCAGCTCCGCGAAGAGCGCGTACAGGTTGACGTTGTCCAGGTACTCCAGCGCGCCCGCCTTTGCGGCGTCGCCGGTATGGGTATTAATGTGGCCGGGGATGCTCACGCCGATCGCCGTAATCTCATGTTCTTTCTGGTACGCTTCGACCACCTCGCGCCACCGCTGCTTAAAGCTCTCTTCATCCTCCGGCGTATCAAATTGATCGGTGGCGAGTTCGTTTCCGTCCTCGTCAATCACGCCGTGTTTAATGTGGGTTCCGCCCACGTCGAAGCCGATAAAAAGCCGCATTTATCCTTCCCTCTGCCAGAGTTGTGCGCTTTAAGTATGGCTCAGGGCAGAAAACCAAACGTAAAGTAAGGTAATGCGTGAAGGGGCTCGCAAAGCAGGCGACGACTGGCGATATTTTCACCGCCGCGGTCTACCTTTGAAGGACACTTCACGCAAGGAGACAGTCATGACGAATAACCCTCCCTCAGCACGTATCCTGCCCGGCGAATATGGTTTCCCCCTCAAACTGAAAGCCCGTTATGACAACTTTATCGGCGGCGACTGGGTTCCCCCGGCCGACGGCGAGTATTACCAGAACCTGACCCCGGTGACCGGCCAGCCGCTGTGCGAAATCGCCAGCTCCGGCAAGCGCGATATCGATCTGGCGCTGGATGCCGCCCATAAGATCAAAGAGAAATGGGCCCACACCTCGGTGCAGGATCGCGCGGCGATCCTGTTTAAAATTGCCGATCGCATGGAGCAGAACCTGGAGCTGCTGGCCACGGCAGAGACCTGGGATAACGGGAAGCCGATCCGCGAAACCCTGGCCGCCGACGTGCCGCTGGCGATCGACCACTTCCGCTATTTCGCCTCCTGTATTCGTGCCCAGGAGGGGGGCATCAGCGAGGTGGACAAAGATACCGTCGCCTATCACTTCCATGAGCCGCTGGGCGTGGTCGGGCAGATCATCCCGTGGAACTTCCCCCTGCTGATGGCCGCGTGGAAAATGGCGCCCGCGCTGGCAGCCGGGAACTGCGTGATACTGAAACCGGCGCGCTTAACGCCGCTGTCGATCCTGCTGCTGATGGAAGTGGTGGGCGACCTGCTCCCGCCAGGAGTGGTGAACGTGGTCAACGGCGCGGGGGGCGAAATCGGTGAATATCTGGCGACCTCCAAACGGATCGCCAAAGTGGCCTTTACCGGCTCAACCGAAGTGGGCCAGCAGATCATGCAGTACGCTACCCAGAACATCATTCCGGTGACGCTGGAGCTGGGCGGCAAATCGCCGAACATCTTCTTTGCCGACGTGATGGACGAAGAGGATGCCTTCTTTGATAAGGCGCTGGAAGGGTTTGCCCTCTTTGCCTTTAACCAGGGCGAAGTCTGCACCTGCCCAAGCCGGGCGCTGGTGCAGGAGTCGATCTACGAGCGCTTTATGGAGCGCGCCATCCGTCGCGTGGAGTCGATCCGCAGCGGCAACCCGCTGGACAGCGTCACCCAGATGGGGGCCCAGGTATCACATGGTCAGCTGGAGACCATCCTCAACTATATCGATATCGGTAAGAAAGAGGGGGCCGAACTCTTAACCGGCGGGCGGCGCAAGCAGCTGGACGGTGAGCTGAAAGAGGGTTATTACCTCGAGCCGACGATCCTGTCCGGCAAAAATAACATGCGCGTCTTCCAGGAGGAGATCTTCGGCCCGGTGCTGGCGGTGACGACCTTCAAAACCATGGAGGAGGCGCTGGAGCTGGCCAACGATTCGCAGTATGGCCTGGGGGCGGGGGTCTGGAGCCGTAACGGCAATCTGGCGTATCAGATGGGGCGCGGGATCCAGGCCGGGCGCGTGTGGACCAACTGCTATCATGCTTACCCGGCGCATGCCGCGTTTGGCGGATACAAACAGTCGGGTATTGGCCGTGAAACCCACAAGATGATGCTGGAACATTACCAGCAGACCAAATGCTTGCTGGTCAGCTACTCCGATAAACCGCTGGGTCTGTTCTGATTGTCCAGAGCAGGCCGCCCCAGCGCGGCCTGCTCAATCTGCCTGCGCAGGGTATTCAGTACGCCATCCAGCACAAACTGCACTCGCCACGGCTGATAGTCACGTTTGCGGAAGATCGCCACCAGATCCAGCCACCACTCCTCCTGATGGGTGAAGCAGGGCACCATTGAGCCCTGCTCGATTTCCCGCAGCAGACTCTCTTTTGGCGCAAAGACGATCCCCAGATGATTGCGCGCCAGCTCAAGCGCCGTCTGGGTGTTGTCGCAAATATAGTTACCCGTGACTTTATAATCGAGCACCTGCTCGCTATTATTCACGCGAAAACGCCAGATGTTGGCGTCATCGATGATCATTGAGTCGATAAGAATGCAGGAGTGATTAATAAGATCGTCAGGATGATTAATAGGGTGCTTTTTAATATATTCAGGGGTGGCGAAAGCGGTAACAGAATATTTTGTTAAGGTGCTGGCGACCAAACTTTCATCTTTTGGTTGGGCATAGGTAATTAAAATATCGCAATCGTCGGGAAAGGTGACCCCTTCGAAAAACTCGTTCCGGTCCAGGTTGTAGGTTTTCAGGCTAATACGAATGTCGCCAATATTTTCGATCTCATGAATCACGTGGCGGGCCAGATAAGTGACAATACCCGAGGGGGCATAAAGGGTGACCTTGCCGCGTTTTTCGTGTTTGTAATCAGCAATAAAATTAATCAGTTGCTCGTTTTTTTCCAGCGATGCGTCAATGAACGGCAGCAAGGATTCACCGAACTGGGTCAGCGCCAGGTGGCGGGTGGTGCGCTCAAATACCTTCAGGCCGACGCGGGTTTCGAAATCAGCAAGATATTTACTGACATTAGCCTGAGCCATTCCCAGCAATGCAGCCGCATCGCCAATGCTGTGAGTCGCGGCAATGACGGAAATAATTTTTAATTCTCGCGGTTTGATTTGCAGCTTGTTCATTGCCTGACGCCCATCTATATGAATTTATATATAATATTATACAAATAACCGCATTGCATCGCGATTTTTGTAACCATTATTATGCGCCGCGTCGTATGACATTTAATGGATTACAAACAATGAAGTTTAAAAAGAATTTACTCATCGCGGCCACGTTATTTACGGCAATGCCCGTAATGGCCGATGACTTTTCAGTTGGCGCTGGCGCAGTTTTTAATGAATCACCCTATAGAGGCTATAACGAGAACGTCTCCGCTGTCCCGTTAATTAGCTACGAAGGCGAGCACTTCTACGTACGTCAGACCACCGGCGGCTGGATCGTCTGGAAAGATGCGAAAAACGAGCTCAGCCTGACCGCCTCCTGGATGCCGCTGCATTTCGACCCGGAAGATAACGACGACCATGCGATGAAGCAGCTGGATGAGCGTAAAGCTTCCGCGATGCTGGGCGGGGCATACTACCGTCATGAAAGCTGGGGTAGCCTGAAGTTTGCCCTGGCGGCCGATGCGATGGACGAGAGCGGCGGCGTGGTGGGCGAGATGTCTTACTTCCGTCCGATCCGCATGGAGCGCCTGACCCTGACGCCGTCAGCGGGGGTGTTCTACTATGAAGAAAGCTTCAACGATTACTACTACGGCGTCTCTGAGAAAGAGTCCCGTCGCAGCGGTCTGCAGCAGTACACCGCCAGTGAAGCCGTGACGCCGTATATCGGCCTGGCGGCGAAATATCAGCTGACGCAGAACCTCTATCTGAACGCCAGCGCAGTCTATACCGTACTGCCTGACGAAGTGAAAAACAGCCCAATGATCGACCGTGACGACAGCTTCGCGCTGATGACCGGCCTCTCCTGGAAGTTCTGATTTTCAGCAATCTGCCCTCAGGGACGAGGGCAGCCTCAATCGTTTTCTTCTTACGCCTCATCCACCCAGATGCGCATCTCTCCCTCGCCGCGGTTCGCCCAGCTAAACCACGGAATAAAGGTCAGGGTCTGCGCCTGCTGCGTGGTCGGGGCGCGATCGTACTGCCACAGCGGTTGCTGTTCTGCGTTCGCGGCGTGGCGGGCATAACCCTGGGTCTGGATCAGCACCTTGTGGGCAAAAATCCCTTTTCCTTCCACGAGCTTAAATTCGCTATCGGCGGGCAGGGTCAGGTTATGCAGCCCGGTGCCGTTATCCGCCTCTTCGAGACAGTAGACCAGCGGCCCGCGCTGAATCGCCACTTTCCCGGCCTGCTGGCGTACCTGCGGATTCCCATAAACCCGACGCACCGGCATCGGCAGGGTTAACTGCAGCCTGTCGCCCTCCTGCCAGCGGCGGGTCAGGTAGAGATAACCCTGGCGTACCTCGCCGGTGACCGCTTCGCCGTTGAGCGTCAGCTCTGGGTTGTCGCACCAGTCCGGCAGACGCAGGGCCAGGGTATGGTCGATCGCTACCGGAGAGATGATCTCGATAGTGACCTGCTCCTGCCACGGGTAGTTGCCGCTGATGCGCACCTGTAGTTCCTGGTCGCCCACCGGGAAGGCCATGCTGTTGCCGATATAGAGGTTGATAAACAGCGCATCATCACGGACGGTATAGAGGTAGTGACCGATTGAGGTCAGTATCCGGGCGATGTTCGGCGGGCAGCAGGCGCAGCCGAACCAGCGCTGGCGAACCGGCTTCACGTGATCGTAGATATGGTTAAACTTCAGCGTCTTCGGATGCACCTCCAGCGGGTTAACGTAGAAGAAGTGCTTCCCGTCCAGCGCCATGCCGCCGAGGACGGTGTTGTACAGCGCCCGCTCCATCACGTCGGCGTACTGCCTGTTGGCCTCCATCTCCAGCATGCGCCGGGCGAACATCATCAGGCCGATTGAGGCGCAGCTCTCGGCATAGACGGTGTCATTCGGCAGATCGTAATCGCTGCTGAAGGCTTCGCCGCTGCTCTGGGAGCCAATCCCACCGGTGATATACAGCTGGCGCTGGGCCATGTTGTTCCATAAACGCAGGCAGTCCTGGCGTTTGCTTTCGTCCTGGCTCAGGCGGGCCAGGTGCGCGACGCCGGTCATCAGATAGACGAAGCGCACCGCGTGACCGATGGCCGTCTGCTGCTCGGCCAGCGGCTGATGCGCCTGGCTGTAGGCTTTGTCCTGCACCATCCACGCCGGGCCGTAGGTGTTCCAGTACGAGGTTTTGCCGCGCTTTTCGTATTCGATATCGTAGAAGTGCGGCTGGATGCCGCGCTGCTCGACGAAATATTTCACCAGCGCCAGATAGCGCGGCTCCTGGGTGACATCAAACAGGCGCATCAGGGCCAGCTCGATCTCCGGGTGGCCGGGATAGCCGTGCAGCTGCTGCTCGCCCGGACCAAAGACGCTGTCGATATGGTCGGCCAGCTTGCAGACCACCTCCAGCAGACGGCGCTTGCCGGTGCCCTGAAAGTACGCGACGCCCGCTTCAATCATGTGCCCGGCGCAGTAGAGCTCATGGCACTCCGCCAGGTTCGTCCAGCGCTCGTCCGGGGCTTTTACCGTGAAGTACGTATTCAGATAGCCATCGTCGCACTGCGCGGCGGCCACCAGGTCAATCACCTCATCGGCGGTCATTTCCAGCTCCGGGTCGGGTTTCTGGCACAGCGACCAGGCAACCGCCTCCAGCCATTTCGCCACGTCGCTGTCCTGAAAGACCATCCCGTAAAATTCACCGCTCTGCTGGCCTGCGGCGATGCGGAAGTTGGCGATCGCATGGCTAGGTTCGGCCTCGGTGATGCGATCGTTCAGGGCATCCCACTGGTAGGGGATAACCACATCGCGCACCAGCTGTTGATACTGGCCCAGAAACGGGTCGCTGATTTTCAGTTTATGCAGGTCGGGTTCCATTATGGACATTATATTCTCCTCAGGCGTGAGCGTGACGCTGGCGCAGGTCGGTAGCAATGCGCGCCATCATCGGGTTATTGAGTCGGCACTTGCGGATCGCCAGTGCCAGCAGCAGGTGGAAAAGGGCAGGCAGCAGGGTCTCCATGGTGGTGATGCCCTGCAGCGAGGCGGCCGTCTGGTTGCCCGCGCCAGGCTGATAGGCGACAAAAATGAACACCAGGCTGATGATCCCGGCGCTGGAGGCCCAGGCCAGCTTGATGAAAAACAGGTTAAAGGCGAAGTTCATCCCGGAAGAGCGCACGCCGGTTTTCCACTCGCCGTAGTCGTCGGCAAAGGCCATTAATGCGAAGTGCAGCGGCAGGGTAAAGCCGAGGATCACCCCGTTCGCCAGAATCACCACCAGCCACAGAGTCTGGTGCGCCGGGCCGCCGGGCAGGAACCACATTCCTGCCGCCAGCACGGCCAGCACCAGGTTGGTGTAGTAATAGAGTTTGACGGTATCGCTGCGGCGCGACAGCAGGTTGACGCTCACCGCTCCGAGAATGGCGGCAAAGGTCACCATGGTGAAGAACAGCGAAGTGTAGGCGGTGCTGCCCTCCAGCACATAGGTGATGAAATACATGTAGCCGCCGCCACGGATGTTAAAGACGTTGATCAGCAGGAAGGACATCACCAGCATCAGCAGCAGCTGGTCGTTCTGACGCAGGCCGGCGAGGTGCTCTTTAAGGGTGAATTTGCCCATTAACGCCAGCGGCACGCGCTCGCGCACCCAGAAGAAGCAGCACAGGAACATCACCACCGCAATGGCGCACAGCACCCCGACGCCGAGCTGATACCCCTGGGCCGTGTCGCCCTGGCCGAGCACTGAGACCAGCCACGGCAGGCCGACCGAGACCAGGAAACCGGCCACGCCGCACAGGACAAAACGCCAGGACTGGCAGGAGAGGACCTCGCTGTGGCGGGTGGTCATGGTGTTGATCAGCGCACAGTAGGGCACGTTGATGGCGGTATAGCCCACCGAAAGCAGCAGATAGGTGCCGAACGCCCAGGCGATTTTGACCCCCATCCCGGCATCCGGCACGGTGAAGGTCAGCACCCCGATCACACCAATCGGCAGGGCGACCCACAGCTGCCACGGGCGAAAGCGTCCCCAGCGGCTTTGGGTACGGTCGGCAATGATCCCCATCACCGGGTCGGATATGGCGTCGAAAATGCGCAGGGCGATAAACAGCGTACCGACCAGCGCCGGGGTTAAGCCAAAGACATCGGTATAGAAGAAGGTGAGAAAATTCATGATCAGACAGGTGATCACCGTCCCGCCCGCATCGCCCAGGCCGTAGCCGATTTTTTCGCGTACCGAGAGGCGATCGTTGATGGCCTGTTGGGCAATCTCTGTCTGTGTAATCGGAGTGGAAGTCATGAGGTAACTCCTCGGGTTATCGGATTTTTTATATTGTTTTGTCAGGTACCCGATTAATTTTGCACCGATCCCCGGCCTCAACAAGGGAAGGGAAAAGTATAAAAAGGTGAGGATTCCGACCTTGTTCTCAAAATGTGATTTAGATCGGGACGAAAGACAATTACCTGTTAATAATCAGTAATAAAGGGTCATAATTTGTCTGTTAATAGCGGAAAAATGAATAGCGATGCTCGAATTATCCATAGCACTTCCGATCAGGGTTCAGAATGGCGGCTATTTCATCTCCCGGGGCGTGGGGCGACATCCGGCGCGCAGGCTCGATTCGTGGGAGGTAATTTTTGTCGAAAAGGGGACATTAACGATCCAGGAGGAGGAGAGCGTTTTCGAGGTGCATGCCGGGGAGAGCCTGCTGCTCTGGCCCCATCGTCGGCATAAGGGCATCGAGGATTTCCCCGCCGATTTACGTTTTTACTGGCTGCATTTTGAGGTCAATGAGCAGAGTCCGCCCTCCACCTGGAGCTCGCTGCTGTCGGTGCAACAGCACGGTAAAACCGGCGATCCGCAGGCGATGGTTGCGCTTTTCCGGCAATTTATGACCGAGCAGGAGAAGCTTCAGCGCAGCCCGGCGCTGGAATTTATTCTGCTGCTGATCCTGCAGCAGCTCTCCCGGACGGCCGGGCAGGAACTGCCGCCGGATGAAGCGGGAGTGAATCTGGCGTGGAAGGCGCGGCAGCTGATCGGCACCCAGTTTCACCTGCCGCTCTCCACCTCATCCCTGGCCAAAGAGCTGCACTGCAACGCGGACTATCTGGGGCGGGTGTTTCGCCGGGTCTTCAATCTGACCCTGACCGAGGCGATCCACCGCCAGCGCGTCCGGGCGGCGGAAAAGCTGCTGCTCAACGATGCCGTTTCGCTGAAAGAGGTGGCGGTGCGGTGTGGGTTTAACGATGCGGGCTACTTCCGGCAGATCTTTCGCAAGCATACCGGGTTAACGCCCGGGGTCTGGAAACGCCGCTACTGCAAAGAGCACATTAACTCCGCCTGAGTCCTGGGGCAGATGGCCAGTTTTCACGGCAGGGCGCACAAATCGGGCCTTTTACCCTGTCTGATCAAAGCGCTCGCCCCGATCGCTCTGGCAACCTGACTTTTTTCAGCAAGGATGGAGCAGGTGATGAACCCCTTTATTGTTGCCGACCCGGCGAAGTGTATTGGCTGTCGCACCTGCGAAGTGGCCTGCGTGGTGTCGCATCAGGAAGATCAGAATTGTGCGGCGGTGACGGCAAAAAGTTTTACCTCCCGTATCCGGGTGATAAAAGGCGGAACCTTTACCACGGCGGTCACCTGTCATCAGTGTGAGGATGCCCCCTGCGCCAACGTCTGTCCGACGCAGGCTATCCAGCGTCAGGCGGGGGTGTGGCAGGTGGATCAGGCGCGCTGTATCGGCTGTAAAAGCTGTATGGTCGCCTGTCCGTTTGGAGCGATGCAGGTGACGGGGAGTGCTGAGCAGGTTCAGGCTCTGAAGTGCGACCGCTGTGCGCATCGCGAAGCGGGACCGGCCTGTATAGCGGCCTGTCCCACTCATGCGTTAAGCTGCGTCGATCCCGCCAGATTACGTACCGAACGGCTGCGTTATCTGGCGTAAAGCGTTACTTGCCGTTTTCCCGCCAGGCAAGCTCAACCTCTTCGGCCAGGATTTTCACCCCGGCTTCGATTTTTTCCGGGTCCGGCACGTAGTTCATGCGCATGCACTGGTGGGTGTGCGGCCAGGGTTTATCCAGCCCCGGGAAGAAGTAATCCCCCGGCACCATCAGTACCCCGCGCTTTTTCAGACGCTGATAGAGCAGCTCGGTGGTGATCGGCAGATCCTTAAACCACAGCCAGAGGAAAATCGCCCCTTCGGGTTTATGGATCAGGCAGCGATCTTCCGGCAAATAGCGGCGAATCGTCGCGATCGTCTCTTGTACGCGCTGGTAATAGAAAGGCTTAATCACCTCATTCGACAGGCGCAGCAGATCGTTGCGCTTAATCATCTCGCACATCATCGCCGGGCCAATCCCGCCCGGTGACAGGCTGATAATGCCGTTCATATTGGTGATGGCGGTGATGATTTTCTCATTGGCAATGATGATCCCGCAGCGGCTGCCCGGCAGGCCCAGCTTGGAGAGGCTCATGCACAGGACAATGTTCGGGTTCCACAGCGGGCGTGCTTCGCTGAAGATAATGCCCGGGAAGGGCACACCATAGGCGTTATCAATCACCAGCGGAATGCCGTGCTGATTCGCCAGCGCATCCAGCTTCATCAGCTCTTCGTCGGTGATCACGTTCCCGGTCGGGTTGGTAGGCCGGGAGACGCAGATCATCCCCGTCTCTTCACCAATATGCAGGTGCTCAAAATCGACGTGATACTTGAACTGGCCTTCCGGCAGCAGCTCAATGTTCGGGCGTGCGGAGACGAAAAGGTCATCCTCAAGACCGGAATCGGCGTAACCGATGTACTCCGGCGTCAGCGGGAAGAGCACCTTTTTGGTGGTGCCGTCGGCACGTCGGCCCGCGAAGAGGTTAAATAAGTAGAAAAACGCGCTCTGGCTGCCGTTTGTCAGTGCAATATTCTGTGGTTCGATCTCCCAACCCAGGGTGTCGCGCAGCATCTCCGCCAGGGCTGCGAGCAGCTCGGTTTTCCCCTGCGGGCCGTCATAATTGCACAGCGCATCAGTGGCTTTGCCATTTTCCAGCATGTCCGCGAGGAGCGTCTGAAAATAGGCGTTCATCTCCGGAATTTGTGCCGGGTTACCGCCGCCGAGCATGATGGCGCCCGGTGTGCGCAGCCCGTCGTTGAGATCCTCCATCAGGCGGGTAATGCCTGAATGGCGGGTGAATTTGTCGCCGAAAAGTGAAAAAGTCATAGCAGGTGTTCTGTCGGGCTTGTTCTAAGAGTGGCTCACCATAACGCTACAACTGCGCGGGTGCAAATCAGCGTGGAAAGGGAGAAGGGTTGTTTTGTGTTATCAGTTTGCCATCAGGCAGCGAATTATTCTGTATTTTCCCTCTCCCGGTGGGAGAGGGATTCTGAACGTAACGATCAGCGGTTACCCGCCCACACCACCATGACCTTATCGCCCTGATGCTCGCGCACAAAGCCGTAGCCCTGAGGCATCGTCAGCGTGGTCTGCGTTCCTTCACCCACTGCCGGATGGCGGGCGCGGAACTGCCCGAGCAGCTGCCAGTGGGCAACGGACGCCGCCTGCGCGCCGCTGATATCCTGCCAGTTCATGTCCGAGCGCGTCCCCTGCAGCGGGTCGGAGCCCGTCGGGCCGAACGGTCGGGCGGATTCATCGCCGTAAAATATCTGCACGCTACCCGGGGCCAGTAACAGCAGCTCTGCCGCACGCTGGTCGCCCTCGCGGAACAGGCGGGTATCGTGAGAGGAGAGGTAGCTCAGGACGTTAAAGCTTTGCAGCTTTTCAGCCATCTGTTGCCAGGTCAGGTCGATGTTGGCCAGGCAATCCACCGCTTTCGCCGCCTGCTCCTGATAATCAAAATTGATCATCGCATCGAAGCCGTGGCGGTAGTAATCACTCTGCATCACCCCATGCCCCCAGGATTCACCGGTCATCCAGAAAGGGGCATCGTCGAGTTTTTTCTCCGGATTGGCCTGCTTCCAGGCTTTTAGCGCCTCGCTGGCCTGGTTCTTCAGCTGCTGCCAGCCCGCCAGCTCCACGTGCTTGGCGGTATCAACGCGAAAGCCGTCGATGCCGTAGTCCCGTACCCACTGGCTCAGCCAGTGAGTGAGGTAGTCGCGCGGCGTGTAGCCCTCGATGGCTTTTGCCCCGGTATCCGATTTATGGCGATAGAAATTCGGCAGGCCCGACGGGGTGGTGGATTCGGTTTTCAGATCCGGCAGGAAGGCGAGAGACATAGTCAGATCGTCGAAACCGGGGTTGTCGTAGTCGCCAATGTCGGTGCGTATCCACTTTTTGCCCCACCAGTTTTCCCATGCGGCTTTATCACTGAAATTGATGTAGTCGTTAAAGCTGTGCCAGCTCTGTCCGGCGCCAGGCTTCCAGTCGGTCCAGCGCTCGCCGAGGGTTTTCTTCAGCTCGTCACCCTGCAGATAGAGCGCGCCGAACTGAAACTCCTGCATGTCGGCCAGCGTTGCGTAACCGGTATGATTCATCACCACGTCAAACAGGATGCTGATCCCCCGGCGATGGGCCTCGTCCACCAGCTGGCGTAAATCGTCTTCCGTCCCCATGTTGGCATCGAGCCGGGTCCAGTCCTGGGTGTAGTAACCGTGATAGGCGTAATGAGGGAAATCACCCTTGGTGCCGCCGCCGACCCAGCCGTGGATCTGCTCCAGCGGCGAGTTGATCCACAGGGCGTTAACGCCGAGCTGTTGCAGGTAGTCCAGTTTGCTGGTGAGACCTTTCAGATCGCCGCCGTGGAAAGTGCCGATCTCCTGCATGCCATCTTTATGGCGTCCGTAGCTGTTGTCGTTGGCCGGATCGCCATTCTCAAAGCGGTCGGTCAGGACAAAATAGACGGTGGCGTTTTGCCAGCTGAACGGGGCGGGTTTGTCCGTCTCTGCACGCTCCAGTAACAGCAGGCCGTCGCTGCCCGGTGCGGGTTGCAGGGTGATTTTGCCCTGCTGCACGGTGGCGGTCTGTTTGCTGTAAAAATCGCGCACCACGCTCCCTTCCGGGAAAGTGTTGCTGACGTCGAGCGTTAAAGGTTCGCCGTCCCATTTCGGGCACTGACGCACCACGTTGGTCACCGCCTTTTCGCTCTCGCTGGCGACGGTCAACATCAGAGTTGGCGTACCGGAGCGGGTATCAATCCGTGCCTGATAATCGCCGTCGCGGAACAGACGCCACTGCACCGGAGCACCCTCGCACGGCTTGAGTGACATCATCTCATTGAGTTTTATCGCGTTTGTGGGCTGCCAGCACGTCTTGTCAAGATTCAGCGTGAGCGGGCGGGTACCCTTCGTCAGCTTTGCCTGTGCCGTGAAGACTCCCGAGCCTTCGGCGGTAAAGGTCGGAAAACCCGGTGCTGACCAGTCGGCGCTGGCCATGGCAGGCAAGAGGAGAAGAGCGAGAGCGGAACGTTTCATACCGGTTTCCTGTCACAGCGTTTTGCTCAGTTTGCCATCTATTGTAGAGGGCTAACTCATCCCCTGGCGCTATCGCGCAGGGAGGAGCAATGAGGGTGAGTGATCTCACGCTTAGATGGCTGTTTAACTGCGATATTGAGCACATTTTGGTGAAAATGATGCTTAAACGCGCGATTAACAGATGACAGGGTTTCGGATTTAGACTATTTCTTTGAATGCTCTTCTCGTCTATTTTTGCTAGGATCTGAGATTCACTTCTCATTTTACGAAAAAAATAAGGTGTTGGAATGTTCCTATCCGACCAGGAGACCTAATGATATCGACTCCCATTCGACGATATGGGGCCGCGATACTCATGTTACTCACCATGGCAATTTCTGGTGAGGTGCTTGCGAAGACGCACACGGATACAACGAGTAAGAAAGCCCACGTCATAAAGACGACAAGTAATAAGGTTAGCAGTAAACAAGAGTATTCTCGCAATAGTGCAAAGAGTAGTTCACTTCCTGATTTGCGAAAATACCCTTCCGGGACACCAAGGAAAAAAGCGTTTCTCCGGACGGTAATGCCTTACATTACAAGTCAAAATGCCGCGATTACTGCGGATCGTAACTGGCTTATTTCTAAGCAGTACGACAGCCGCTGGTCGCCATCAGAACGCACGCGTCTGAAAGAAATTTCAAAACGCTATAAGGTGAGCTGGAACGGAAACACGCGTCGTGTGCCGTGGAACTCGCTGTTAGAGCGCGTAGATATTATTCCAGGCAGCATGGTCGCAACGATGGCTGCAGCCGAAAGTGGCTGGGGTACCTCTAAGCTTGCGCGCAGTAATAACAACCTCTTCGGCATGAAATGTGCGAAAGGTCGTTGTAACAATGCACCGGGCAAAGTGAAAGGCTACTCACAGTTTGAATCGGTAAAAGATTCCGTGAATGCTTATGTTGTGAACCTGAACACGCATCCTGCTTACAAATCCTTCCGTAAGTCGCGCGCGCAATTGCGTAAAGCAGACCAGGAAGTGACGGCAAGCACCATGATCCATAAGCTGAAAGGTTACTCAACCCAGGGCCAACGCTATAACAATTATCTGTTTGCGATGTACCAGGATAACCAGCGCTTAATCGCCGCCCATATGTAATATTAAAAAAGGCCTTCCGCAGGGAAGGCCTTTTTTTATTTAAATCAGCACTTCACTGTAGCGATCGCGATACTCTTTCGGCGTGGTGTCATACTCTTTTTTAAATACCGAATAGAAATACTGCAGCGACGGATAACCGCACATCTGCGAAATCTCGTGGATAGAAAGCGAGGTCGAAATCAGCAGGCTGCGGGCTTTTTCCAGCTTCTCGGCGTGAATAACCGCATGGATCGTCTCGCCCACCTCTTCTTTAAAACGCTTCTCCAGATTTGAACGCGAAATCCCTACCGCATCCAGCACCTGATCCACTTTAATGCCTTTGCAGGCGTGGTTACGAATGTAGTGCATCGCCTGAATCACCGCCGGATCGTTCAGCGAGCGGTAATCGGTTGAGCGCCGCTCCACAACGCGCACCGGCGGCACCAGCAGGCGCTGCAGGGGCAGGTTTTCGTTGTCCAGCAGACGGTGCAGCAGTTTGGCGGCCTGGTAGCCCATCTGGCGGGTTCCCTGGGCCACGGAGGAGAGTGCCACCCGTGACAGGTAGCGGGTAAGCTCCTCGTTATCGATGCCAATAACGCACAGCTTCTCCGGTACCGGAATGTGCAGGTGCTCGCACACCTGCAGCACGTGCCGGGCGCGGGCATCGGTTACGGCGATAATGCCGGTCTGCGGCGGCAGGGTTTGCAGCCAGTCGGCGAGGCGATTCTGCGCGTGCTGCCAGTTCTCCGGAGCCGTTTCCAGCCCCTGATAGACAACGCCGCGATACTTCTCCTTTGCCACCAGCTGACAGAAGGCATACTCGCGTTCCGCCGCCCAGCCTTTGCCGCTGGAAACGGGCAGGCCATAAAAGGCGAAGCGGTGCACCCCTTTCTCCTTCAGATGGAGAAAGGCGCTCTCAACCAGGGCGTGGTTGTCGGTCGCGATATAGTGAACGGGCGGGTAGTTCTCCGGCTTATGGAATGAGCCGCCGACGCCGACGATGGGCACGTCGACATCGACCAGCAGCTGCTGGATAACGGCATCGTCAAAATCCGCGATGACGCCGTCGCCCAGCCACTCTTTGATATTATCGGTACGCGTGCGGAAATCCTCTTCGATGAAGATATCCCACTCGGACTGCGACGCCTGCAAGTATTCACCCACACCCTCTACAACCTGACGGTCATAGGCTTTATTGGCATTGAATAACAACGTAATGCGGTGACGCTTCTCAAACATGGCGCTCTTTTTCCAGAATCAGTGACAGGTGATAAAGCATCCTCAGGCGCGCCTTTTGGTCGCGGAATCCATCCATACCGCCAGCAGCAGAATGGCGCCCTTAACGATATATTGCCAGAATGTCGGGACGTCCATCATACTCATTCCGTTATCCAGCGACGCCATAATAAAGGCCCCCATCACCGCTCCGGCAACGCTGCCGATCCCCCCGGCCAGACTGGTGCCGCCAATGACGCAGGCGGCGATGGCGTCGAGTTCGGCAATGTTCCCCGCCGACGGTGAGCCCGCTCCCAGGCGTGAGCTTAAGATCAGCCCGGCGACGGCAACCATCAGGCCGTTAATGGCGAACACCGCCAGCTTGGTGCGCTCAACGTTGATACCGGACAGGCGTGCGGCTTCGAGGTTGCCGCCAATGGCATAAATGCGGCGGCCAAAGGCGGTACGGGTCGCCATAAACATTCCGGCCAGCAGCAGCAGAACCAGCAGCAGTACCGGCGTCGGCACGCCGCGATAGTCGTTCAGCAGCCAGATCGCCCCGAGGACAATCACCGCCGTCAGCGCCTGGCGTCCGACGACCGAGGTGGACGGTGCCGTGGCTAACCCTAAACTCTGACGACGCATTCTGCTCCGCCACTGCCAGGCAACAAACGCCATCAGGCCAATCGCGCCGAGGCTAAAACCGATCCCGCTGGAGAGATAGCTCTGCCCAATCTGCGACATGGAGGCGCTGGTGGGGGAGACGGTGGTGCCATTGGTCACGCCGATCAGGATGCCGCGGAAGGCCAGCATCCCCGCCAGGGTGACAATAAACGACGGCACTTTGCGGTAGGCCACCCACCAGCCGTTCCAGGTACCGAGCAGTAAACCGAGCACCAGAGTCACCACGATAGTCAGCGGCAGCGGCCAGCCCAGCCAGACGTCGAAAATCGCCGCCAGTCCGCCGAGCAGGCCCATCATCGAGCCTACGGAGAGGTCGATCTCCGCCGAGATAATCACAAACACCATCCCCACCGCCAGAATGCCGGTAATGGCGGTCTGACGCAGTAGGTTGGAGACGTTACGGGCGCTGAGATACGAGCCGTCGGTGGTCCAGGTGAAGAACAGCATGATCGCCACAATGGCGGCAATCATGACGAATACCTGCAGATTAAGCGCCTTTAACCCTGAAAACAGACCCGGTGCGGGCGCCGTGGCTTTTAACTCAGATGGATTGCTTTTCGACATGGCGCTCGCTCCTTAATGCGGCTTCCATCACCTGTTCCTGCGTCAGGTTCTGGTTGTTCAGGTTGGCTTTCAGTTTTCCTTCGTGCATGACCAGCACCCGGTCGCTCAGACCCAGCACTTCAGGCAGTTCCGAGGAGATCACGATCACCGCGATACCCTGCTGGACCAGCTGGTTGATCAGCTTGTAGATTTCGTATTTCGCACCGATATCGATCCCGCGTGTCGGTTCATCGAGGATCAGGATGCGCGGATTGAGCAACAGGCAGCGGGCGAGGATCGCTTTCTGCTGATTGCCGCCGCTGAGGCGACCAATGGCGAGGTCCGGCGAAGACGTTTTGACCTTCAGCCGCTGCAGGGACTGCAGAATACAGTGCTGCTCGGCGGCGTCGTCCAGGCTGCTCAGCCTGCCGCTGAACTGATCCAGGGCGGCGAGGGTGATGTTTTTACCCACCGCCATCACCGGCACGATGCCGTCTTTTTTCCGATCTTCCGGCACCATCGCAATGCCGTGGGCAATGGCCTGCTGGCAGTTTTTAATGTCGACCTGCTGCCCGTCAATATAGATGCGGCCTTCCCAGCGCCCGGGCCAGACGCCGAACAGGCACTGCACGGCCTCGGTACGTCCGGCGCCGACCAGCCCGGCCACGCCAAGGATCTCACCGCGATGCAGGGAGAAGGAGACGTCGTTCACCCGTTTGATATGGCGATTGACCGGATGCCAGGCGGTGAGGTGCTCCACGCGCAGCACCTCTTCCCCAAGGGTGTGCGGCTCATTCGGGTAGAGCGCGGTGAGCTCGCGGCCCACCATCATGGTAATGATGTCGTCCTCGCTCATTCCCTGCGCTTCGCGGGTGCCAATATGCTGCCCGTCGCGAATGACGCAGACCGTGTCCGAAATGGCTTTCACTTCGTTGAGCTTGTGGGAGATGTAAATGCAGGCAATCCCGTGGTGTTGCAGGTCACGAATGATGTCCAGCAATACCGCGGTTTCCTGTTCCGTCAGCGAGGCGGTTGGCTCATCGAGGATCAGCAGCCGCACCTGCTTGTTGAGCGCTTTGGCGATCTCCACCAGCTGCTGCTGCCCCAGGCCTAACTCGCCCACCCGGGTATCGGGGGAGATCGCCAGGCTCACCTGCGCCAGCAGCTTTTCGCAGCGCAGGGTCATGGTGTCGTAATCCAGTACCCCGTGACGGGTGATCTCGGCGCCGAGGAAAATGTTCTCCAGCACGGTGAGGTGCTTCACCAGCGCCAGCTCCTGGTGAATGATGGCGATGCCTTTGCGCTCGGTGTCGCGGATGTGCGTGGCCTGCAGGGTTTCGCCGGCAAACACAATTTCGCCTTCATAGCTGCCATGGGGGTAAATGCCGCACAGCACCTTCATCAGGGTGGATTTGCCCGAGCCATTTTCGCCGCACAGCGAGACGATCTCGCCGGGGTTTAAGCGCAGGCTGACGTTGTCCACGGCCTTCACCGCGCCAAACGCCTTAGTGATACTTTTCATTTCAAGGAGATAAGACATAACTGCCCCACATGACCCGAAGGAAAACAGAACAAGTCGATGCGCCCCCGCCAGGCAGGGGCGATGATGGATTACAGTTCGCTCTTTTTATGGAAACCGTCTTTCACAACGGTGGCGTCAATGTTCTCTTTATTGACTTCGATAGGGGTCAGCAGTCGGGACGGCACGTCTTTGAGGCCGTTGTTTAAGGTGGTGTCCGCTTTAGGCTGCTGGCCATTGCCCAGCTCAACGGCAATTTCCGCGGCGGTATTGGCCAGCTCGGTGATCGGTTTATAGACCGTCATGGTCTGGGTACCGGCCACGATACGTTTCACCCCGGCAAGATCCGCATCCTGCCCGGAGATCGCCACTTTACCGGCCAGCCCCTGGGCGCTGAGCGCCTGGATAGCGCCGCCTGCGGTGGCATCGTTAGAGGCTACCACGGCGTCAATCTTGTTATTGTTGGCGGTTAAGGCGTTTTCCATAATTTTCAGCGCGTTTTCTGGCAGCCAGCCGTCCGCCCACTGATCGCCCACCACTTTAATTTTGCCTTCGTCAATATACGGCTTCAGCACCTTCATCTGCCCGGCGCGGAATAATTTGGCGTTGTTGTCCACCGGCGAGCCGCCCATCAGGAAATAGTTGCCCTGCGGCACTTTCGCCACCAGACTTTGCGCCTGTAATTCACCGACTTTTTCATTGTCGAAGGAAATATAATAATCGATGTCAGCGTTATTAATCATACGGTCATAGGCCAGCACTTTAATGCCTTCGCGTTTGGCTTCTTTGACCACGTTACTTAAAACCTGACCGTTATACGGAATAATAACCAGCACGTCGACGCCGCGGTTTATCATATTTTCGATTTGCGACATCTGGGTTTCTTCATTGCCATTCGCAGACTGGACAAAAACTTTCGCACCTAATGCTTCTGCCTTATTGACAAAAATATCGCGATCTTTTTGCCAGCGCTCCAGACGGAGGTCGTCAATCGCCATGCCGATTTTGACTTCTTTTGCATGACTCGCCGTACTCGCCAGCAGCAGCGATGCACAGAGAGTGAGGCACAGGTTCTTTATCTTCATAATTGTATTGCCTTTTGTAGGGTTAGGTTGCTGAGATAAAAGAAACAATCATTGCAATAGACGTAGCAAATTCTTAACGGGGAACGGCAGACTGGCAATTACAGATTTTTATCTTCTCGTTATGATATTTGGTTTATTTTCGAATTTATGACCGCGATCTGATTTTAAATTACATAACTTATTAATTACACATGAATCTGGAATTTACGCTGTGAAATTCGTTCGGCTGCAAATTGATTTTGCGAGCCAGCGCACGTTTGTGCATTCTCTCAATAGCAGTGTGAAATAACGTAATTGAGCAACCTGCGATCACTATTCAGTATTACTCCAGTATCTACTTTTCGCCGCACCCCTGATTATGGAGCTCAATATGCAAGCTTATTTCGATCAACTCGATCGCGTTCGTTATGAAGGCCCGAAATCCTCTAATCCTTTAGCGTTTCGTCATTACAACCCGGACGAGCTGGTGCTGGGTAAGCGCATGGAAGATCACCTGCGTTTCGCCGCCTGCTACTGGCATACCTTCTGCTGGAACGGGGCCGATATGTTTGGTGTGGGCTCGTTCGATCGCCCGTGGCAGCAGCCGGGCGAAGCGCTGGAGCTGGCGAAGCGTAAAGCGGACGTCGCCTTTGAGTTCTTCCACAAGCTGAATGTGCCCTACTACTGCTTCCACGATGTGGACGTCTCCCCGGAAGGCGCTTCGCTGAAAGAGTACCTGAATAACTTCGCGCAGATGGTCGACGTGCTGGCCGAAAAACAGCAGCAGAGCGGCGTGAAGCTGCTGTGGGGCACCGCCAACTGCTTTACCCACCCGCGCTATGGCGCAGGGGCGGCCACCAACCCGGATCCGGAAGTGTTCAGCTGGGCAGCCACCCAGGTGGTGACGGCGATGAACGCGACCCATCAGCTGGGCGGGGAAAACTACGTGCTGTGGGGCGGACGCGAAGGCTACGAAACGCTGCTCAACACCGATTTACGCCAGGAGCGCGAGCAGATTGGCCGCTTCATGCAGATGGTGGTAGAGCATAAACACAAAATCGGCTTCCAGGGCACGCTGCTGATCGAGCCAAAACCGCAGGAGCCGACCAAGCATCAGTACGACTATGACGTGGCGACGGTGTACGGCTTCCTGAAGCAGTTCGGGCTGGAAAAAGAGATCAAAGTGAATATCGAAGCCAACCACGCGACCCTGGCCGGCCACTCGTTCCACCACGAGATCGCCTCCGCTATCGCGCTGGGCATTTTCGGCTCCGTAGATGCCAACCGCGGCGATCCGCAGCTGGGCTGGGATACCGATCAGTTCCCGGTCAGCGTGGAAGAGAACGCGCTGGTGATGTACGAAATCATCAAAGCGGGTGGGTTCACCACCGGCGGCCTGAACTTTGACGCCAAAGTGCGCCGTCAGAGTACCGATAAATACGATCTCTTCTATGGCCATATTGGGGCGATGGACACCATGGCGCTGTCGCTGAAGGTAGCTGCCCGCATGATTGAAGACGGTGAGCTGGATAAGCGCGTGGCGAAACGCTATGGCGGCTGGAACAGTGAGCTGGGTCAGCAAATTTTGAAAGGCCAGTTATCGCTGACGGAGCTGGCGAAGTACGCTGAACAGCATAACCTGGCGCCGCAGCACCAGAGTGGTCATCAGGAGCTGCTGGAAAACCTGGTGAATCATTACCTGTTCGATAAGTAACGGGTACCGCCGGGCGGCGCTATGCTTGCCCGGCCTACAATTTTTAAGGAGCCCAGGGTATGTACATCGGGATCGATCTTGGCACATCGGGTGTGAAAGCCATTCTGTTAAATGAACAGGGCGAGGTGCTGGCAACGCAAACAGAAAAATTGCAGGTTTCACGGCCACACCCACTCTGGTCTGAACAGGATCCTGAAGCCTGGTGGCTGGCAACGGATCGCGCCCTGAAGGCGCTGGGCGAGCAGCACTCGCTGCAGGACGTCAAAGCCCTGGGCATTGCCGGACAGATGCATGGCGCCACGCTGCTGGATAAAGACAACCGCGTGCTGCGCCCGGCCATTTTATGGAACGATGGCCGCTGCGGTGAAGAGTGCGCCCTGCTGGAAGAACGCGTGCCGACATCGCGGGAGATCACCGGCAACCTGATGATGCCGGGCTTTACCGCACCGAAACTGCTGTGGGTCCAGCGCCACGAACCCGAGATTTTTAGCCAGGTGGCGAAGGTACTGCTGCCAAAAGATTATTTGCGTCTGCGGATGACCGGCGAATACGCCAGCGATATGTCCGATGCGGCAGGCACCATGTGGCTCGATGTCGCAAAACGCGACTGGAGCGAGACGATGCTCGATGCCTGCCATCTCACCCGGGGCCATATGCCTGCGCTGTTCGAAGGCTGTGAGCAGACCGGCACGCTGCTGCCATCGGTCGCGCAGCGGTGGAACATGCCAGCCGTTCCGGTCGTGGCAGGGGGCGGGGATAACGCCGCGGGCGCGGTTGGCGTCGGGATGGCCGATGCCGGACAGGCGATGCTGTCGCTGGGCACCTCCGGGGTCTACTTTGCCGTCAGCGACGGCTATCGTAGTAACCCTGACAGCGCGGTGCACAGCTTCTGCCATGCGTTACCCGGCAAATGGCACCTGATGTCAGTGATGCTCAGCGCGGCGTCCTGCCTGGACTGGGCGGCAAAACTGACCGGATTAGACAGCGTTCCGGCCCTGCTCGATGCCGCGCAGCAGGCCGATGAAAACGCAGGTGCCCTCTGGTTCCTGCCCTATCTTTCCGGCGAGCGCACGCCGCATAACAATCCACAGGCGAAAGGGGTGTTCTTTGGCTTAACCCATCAGCATGGCCCGGCCGAACTGGCGCGCGCCGTACTGGAAGGGGTGGGCTATGCCCTGGCCGACGGCATGGATGTAGTGCATGAGTGCGGACTCAAACCGACCAGCATTACGCTGATCGGCGGCGGGGCGCGTAGCCCGTACTGGCGTCAGATGTTGGCGGATATCAGCGGACAGCAGCTGGATTACCGTACCGGCGGGGACGTCGGGCCTGCGCTGGGTGCAGCGCGCCTGGCGCAGATCGCGATGAATCCGGATAAGCCGCTGTCGGCGCTACTGCCGCAGCTGGCGCTGGAACAGCAGCACATTCCGGATGCCGTGCGTCATGCACGCTATGCCGAGCGACGCGAGGTGTTCCGTAAGATCTATCAGCAGCTTCTGCCGCTGATGTCGTGAAACGTTGCCGGGTGGCGTTTCGTTTGCACAGCCTTGTAGGCCCGTGCAAGCGAAGCGCCGCCGGGCAAGCAACCGCACTCAGCTCACAAACCTGCGCGTATCAATGCGCTGTAACAGCATCGACAGCAGCAGACTGACCACCAGCGTAGCCGAGAAGATCCAGACGATATCCAGCAGCGGCCAGCTTTTTAACTCCAGGCCACGCGTGCGCAGGGCGTGTATCACCAGCGCGTGAAAACCATAAATCCCCAGTGAGTTACGTGAAATTAACCCCAGCAGCGGCAGGGGGCGCGCATTGAGCCTATTTTTCACCAGGGTAAATAATGAAACCGCGCAGATAAACACCATCGGGCCGCAGTAGAGATACCAGGTATCGGCGAAGGTGCCGCGCCACTGCAGCTCATGCAGCGTCCCGCGGGAGATAATCGCGACCGCAGCAATAAACAGCGCGGCGCAAATCCCATTCAGCCAGCGTCTGCGGGTATCCATCATTCCCAGAGCGCGGCCCAGCATGCCGTACAGCACGTAATAGAAGGTGTCGCCGTTGATATAGAGATTGATCGGCAGCCATTCAAATCCGCCAATTTTTTGCGAGACGGTGTTGGGGTTGGCCACAATGCCAATCACAATCATCAGCGCCAGCAGCATTTTGCCGTTCGCGCTTTTCACCTGCAGCAGTGGCGAGAGCAGGTAAATGACGATAATGGCGAAGAAAAACCACAGGTGATAGAAGACCGGCTTTTGCAGCAGGTATTTCAGCGACAGCTCGCTGTTGATCGAGGTAAACAGCACGATATAGAGGAACGCCACGGTGCTGTAAAACAGCAGGCACAGCCCGATGCGTAAAAAGTGGCGCGGTTGCGCGCTGCGCTCGCCAAAAAAGAGATAGCCGGAGATCATGAAAAATAGCGGCACGCTCACGCGCGAGGCGGAGTTAAGAACGTTGGCAATATCCCAGTTAACAAGGCTGACGCTTGCGGCGTTGGTGATATACCAGGTGGTGGTATGGATCATCACCACCATTAAACAGGCAATTCCCCGCAAATTATCGATCCAGTTTATTTTTTCCTGCATTCATCCCTCTGTTTACGCTTTAAAAAGAGTCTGACTGTGGTATTGCTACAGACGCTCGCTGGAAAATTCTGAGTTTGCATCGTCCTGCTTGTGCCGGGGCGGTGAGATTCGCAGAATGCCGGGCCATAATCTATAAAGTTTAGAGTTTAAAAATAACAGCCACAGCACAGGGCGGTAATAAAAATGATGATGCGTGCAATGTGGATCCTGCTTCCCGCGTTACTGGCCGGCTGCGCGGCTCAGGAGTCGACCCCGGCGCAAAAAGGGCAAACGAAGAAAGTCAGTCCGGTGCGTTCGCTGGACATGGAACAGCTGTGTAAGGATCGGGCGGCGCAGCGCTACAATACCGGTGCGCAAAAAATCGACGTCACCGCATTCGAACAGTTCCAGGGTAGCTATGAAATGCAGGGCTTCACTGCCCGCAATGAGAGTTTCATCTGTTCTTTTGACGCAGAAGGCCATTTTTTACATCTTTCGATGCGCTAGGGCCGCCGCGTAATGAGCTGGCTGCGCCCCGAGGGCGTTGTCAGCACTGCTTATTTCCCAATTTTCCTTAAACAACCCCGTTTCGTACTGTATATCTTGCATCCGACGGGTATACTGATCCCTTCCATTTAAAACCACACGTATCCAGCACGAAATACTATGCAAAAGTTCGATACTAAGACCTTCCAGGGCCTGATCCTGACCTTACAGGATTACTGGGCTCGTCAGGGCTGCACCATTGTTCAACCTTTGGACATGGAAGTTGGCGCCGGCACCTCACACCCGATGACCAGCCTGCGCGCGCTGGGGCCAGAGCCAATGGCGACCGCCTATGTGCAGCCATCCCGTCGTCCGACCGATGGTCGCTACGGTGAAAACCCGAACCGCTTACAGCACTACTATCAGTTCCAGGTGGTCATTAAGCCGTCCCCGGACAATATTCAGGAGCTGTACCTCGGGTCGCTGAAAAAGCTGGGTATGGATCCGACCATTCACGACATCCGTTTCGTGGAAGATAACTGGGAAAACCCGACGCTGGGTGCCTGGGGTCTGGGTTGGGAAGTGTGGCTGAACGGCATGGAAGTGACGCAGTTCACCTACTTCCAGCAGGTTGGCGGTCTGGAATGTAAACCGATCACCGGTGAAATCACCTACGGTCTGGAACGTCTGGCCATGTACATTCAGGGCGTAGACAGCGTTTACGACCTGGTCTGGAGCGACGGCCCGCTGGGTAAAACCACCTACGGCGACGTGTTCCATCAGAACGAAGTGGAGCAATCCACCTATAACTTCGAATACGCGGACGTGGACTTCTTGTTCACCTGCTTCGAGCAGTACGAGAAAGAGGCCCAGCAGCTGCTGGCACTGGAGACTCCGCTGCCGCTGCCAGCCTACGAGCGTATTCTTAAGGCCGCCCACAGCTTCAACCTGCTGGACGCCCGTAAAGCGATCTCCGTGACTGAACGTCAGCGCTACATTCTGCGTATTCGTACCCTGACCAAAGCCGTTGCAGAAGCTTACTACGCGTCCCGTGAAGCCCTTGGCTTCCCGATGTGCAACCGAAACAAATAAGAGGCGGCCATGTCTGAGAAAACTTTCCTGGTGGAAATTGGCACCGAAGAGCTGCCACCAAAAGCCCTGCGCAGCCTGGCGGAGTCCTTTGCTGCGAACGTGACTGCCGAGCTGGATAACGCTGGCCTCGCACACGGTAAAATTGAATGGTTTGCTGCCCCACGTCGTCTGGCGCTGAAAGTGGCAAGCCTGGCTGCATCTCAGCCCGATCGCGAAGTTGAAAAGCGCGGCCCGGCGATTGCCCAGGCGTTCGACGCTGAAGGCAAACCGAGCAAAGCGGCAGAAGGCTGGGCGCGTGGCTGCGGGATCACCGTTGACCAGGCCGAGCGTCTGACCACCGATAAAGGCGAATGGCTGCTCTATCGCGCCCATGTGAAAGGCGAGAGCGCAGAAGCGCTGCTGCCAAACATGATCGCCACCTCGCTGGCTAAGCTGCCCATTCCAAAACTGATGCGCTGGGGCGCAAGCGACGTGCACTTCGTGCGTCCGGTTCACACCGTGACCCTGCTGCTGGGCGATACCGTCATCCCTGCCACCATTCTGGGCGTGGCGTCCGATCGCGTGATCCGCGGCCACCGCTTTATGGGCGAGCCGGAGTTCACCATCGACAATGCCGACCAGTATCCGGAAATCCTGCTGGAGCGCGGTAAAGTCATTGCTGACTACGAACAGCGTAAAGCCCGTATTAAAGCTGACGCAGAAGAAGCGGCACGTCAGATTGGCGGTAACGCCGATCTGAGCGAAAGCCTGCTGGAAGAAGTGACTTCCCTGGTGGAGTGGCCGGTAGTCCTGACCGCGAAGTTCGAAGAGAAATTCCTCGCGGTACCGGCAGAAGCGCTGGTTCACACCATGAAGGGCGACCAGAAGTACTTCCCGGTCTATGCCAACGACGGCAAACTGCTGCCGAACTTCATCTTCGTCGCCAACATCGAATCGAAAGATCCGATTCAGATTATCTCCGGTAATGAGAAAGTGGTTCGTCCGCGTCTGGCGGATGCCGAGTTCTTCTTTAATACCGACCGTAAAAAGCGTCTGGAAGATCACCTTCCGCGTCTGCAAACCGTGCTGTTCCAGCAGCAGCTGGGTACGCTGCGCGACAAGACCGACCGTATCGCGGAGCTGTCCGGCTGGATCGCCCGTGAAATCGGTGCCGACGTTAACCACGCCACCCGCGCAGGCCTGCTCTCCAAGTGCGACCTGATGACCAACATGGTGTTCGAATTTACCGACACCCAGGGCGTGATGGGTATGCACTACGCGCGTCACGATGGTGAAGCGGAAGATGTGGCCGTGGCCCTGAACGAGCAGTATCAGCCGCGCTTTGCCGGTGACGATCTGCCGTCTAACCCGGTGGCCTGTGCCGTGGCGATTGCCGACAAGATGGACACCCTGGCGGGTATCTTCGGTATCGGTCAGCATCCGAAAGGCGATAAAGACCCGTTCGCGCTGCGTCGTGCAGCACTGGGCGTGCTGCGCATCATCGTTGAGAAGAACCTGAACCTCGATCTGCAGACCCTGACCGAAGAAGCGGTGCGTCTGTACGGTGACAAGCTGACCAACGCCAACGTGGTGGATGAGGTTATCGACTTTATGCTGGGCCGTTTCCGCGCCTGGTATCAGGACGAAGGTTATACCGTCGACACCATTCAGGCGGTGCTGGCACGTCGTCCGACCCGTCCGGCAGATTTCGATGCCCGTATGAAGGCGGTATCCCACTTCCGTACCCTGGAAGCGGCATCTGCCCTGGCTGCGGCCAACAAGCGTGTCTCCAACATCCTGGCGAAGTCCGATGAGAAGCTGAACGAGCGTGTGAACGCTGCGACGCTGAAAGAGCCGGAAGAGATCGCCCTGGCGATGCAGGTTGTGGTGCTGCGCGACAAGCTTGAGCCGGTCTTCGCGGAAGGTCGTTACCAGGAAGCGCTGGTGGAACTGGCTGAACTGCGTGAAGTCATCGACGCCTTCTTCGAGAAAGTGATGGTGAACGTAGAAGATAAAGATCTGCGTATCAACCGTCTCTCTATGCTCGAAAAACTGCGCGAGCTGTTCCTGCGCGTGGCGGACATTTCCCTGCTGCAGTAAGTGGCTTTGCCCGGCGGCGCTTTGCTTGCACGGGCCTGGAGTTGTTTAAAACCCGCTTCGGCGGGTTTTTTTATGTCGCGCCGTTGAAAATTTAATCTTGAAACGGTCAACAAATTACCGTTATCCTTACCGCCGTTAACTTTCTCCCTCCGGAGCGCCCCCCAAAAATGAACAAACACGACTGATGAATTTCGATCCTTGCTAAACGCCACCGCGTCGGCAGGGGATGTTTTGATTTCATTCAGGAGTGCTTATGGCTCATTTTGCGCAATCCCCTTCTTTTATTTTGCATCAGGTCACCTGTCAGTTTGCGACGGGCGATACCCTTTTTGGTCCACTGAATTTCTCGCTGGAGCCTTCGCTCTGCGCGCTGGTTGGCCGCAACGGCAGCGGCAAGACCCGCCTCCTGCGCCTGCTGGCCGGGCTGGACGAGCCCGCCAGCGGCCATATCGAACGTTTCGGCACGCACGGTTACGTTGCGCAACAGCACGATATCGCCCCGCAGACCACGCTGGCCGAACTGCTTGGCTATCAGGAACTCTTCGCGGCCCGGGCGCGGATCGACAGCGGTGATTACCAGCCTGACGATCTGGAACGCCTCGAGGGTTTCTGGGATATCGCCGAACGGCTGAGCGAGGCGTTCAGGGATGCGCAGCTTCCGGCCTTTGCACCCGACAGGCCGGCAGCTGAGCTGAGCGGCGGCGAGCGGGTTCGCGCCCTGCTGTGCGGCGCGTTTACGGCGAATGCAGACTATCTGCTGCTGGATGAACCGACTAACCACCTCGATCGACAGGCGCGGGAGTGGTTTTACGCCCGTCTGGCCCGGTACTCCGGCGGCGTGCTGGTCGCGTCCCACGATCGTGAGCTGCTGGCGCAGGTGCCGCGCATACTGGAACTCAGCGCTTCCGGTTTACACAGCTACGGCGGAAATTACGCCGACTATCAGCGTCAGCGGGATGCGGAACAGCAGGCCGCCCGCGCGGCGCTGGAGCATGCCGCTAACGAGCGCAAACGCACCCGCGTACGTCAGCAGAAAGAGCACGACGATAGCCTGCGCCGCTCGGCTAAGACTCTGCGCACGGTGGACACCCTCAACATCGCCTCGTTTGAGCGCGTGAAATATAAAGGGGCGGCCAAGGAGCGGCCGGGCTCGTGGCGCAAACAGCATCACGAACAACAGGATGCGTTGAACGCGGCGGTCCATCAGGCGCGGGAGCGGGTCGAAGAGGACAATCCGGTGATCTTTACCCTGCCGGGCAGCCAGGTTGCGGAGGGCAAACAGGTGCTGGTGCTGGACGAGCTGGTGCTGCCGTATGTCACGATGTCGCCGCTGACCTGGCGCATGGACGGGCCGATGCGGGTGGCCCTGCGGGGGCCGAACGGCTGCGGGAAATCCACCTTGCTGAAAGCGATCCTCGGTGAGTGCACGCCCGTCGCCGGAACCTGCCGCGTCCCGGTCAATACGGCGTACCTCGACCAGCATCTGTCGCAGCTGGATCTGACGCAGTCGGTCATCAGCCATCTCAATCTGCACAGCACGCCGCTGGAGGAGGGTGTGCTGCGCAGTCGTCTGGCGCAGCTACAGCTGGGTGCCGATAAGGTTATGCTGCCGCTGGCCGAGCTGAGCGGCGGCGAGCGGTTAAAAGCGGCGCTGGCCTGCGTGCTGTGGCGAGAAGAGGCGACGCAGCTGTTGCTACTCGATGAGCCGACCAATCACCTTGATCTGGCCTCAACCCAGGCCATCGAGGCAGCGCTGGCAGGCTTTACGGGTGCACTGCTGGTGGTGTCGCATGACGAGCATTTTCTGGAGGGGCTTAACCTGACGCATGAACTGGTATGGCTGGACGGGGAGTGGCGCGGTGAACGGCGGTGATAAATACACAAACCCCCGCAAATGCGGGGGCAAAAAACAACGTTATTCAGTCAACTGCTTGCGGAGTGCCGGGTTAGCCTGAATCAGGCTCATCAGCTTCAGCTCGGTCATGGAGGGCTTCACTCTTTTTGATTCCCACTCCTGAACCATTGCCACGCTGACACCCATTGCTCGGGCGAAATCATCGGTTTTCATCCCTGTCCCTTTGCGTAAGCGCTCAAATTCCGTAAAGGGGTTAGACTTTTGCGAACGGGTCACCGTCTGCGGTACATCTTTAAAAACAATCTGTTCCAGACTGCTTAGCAGATCGAACATAGGATCTTTTAATTCCATTGAGAACTCCTCTTAAATCACACTGCGGGATCGTGAACATTAGAGAGCAGTTTAAGAATAGTCGCTAAAACTGACAGGAGATCGTAACGTGCGTGATTAATTTCAGGCGATACGTTTCGCTCGCTTGTTTTCCGGCTGATTACGTATGCTAATGACTTGATTATTCAGTAGCGCAATAGCATCAGGTATTTTTTTGTAAATGGTAAGAATTTATATGGCAATAGCCGTTTTACATGAAAAGAGTATCTTGCAGGCCTGACCTGGACTATCCTTGGCAGCGTCGGGCACGCGTGTGCCGGTGTGCGCTTTTTTGGGTGAAAGGAGTAATAACAATGGCGACAGGAAAGCTCTGCTCTCGCTGGTTTGCGCCGCTTGCGGCGTTGTTAATGGTAGTGAGCCTGAGTGGGTGTTTCGATAAGGAAGGCGATCAGCGCAAAGCGTTTATCGATTTCCTGCAAAATACTGCGATGCGCAGTGGCGAGCGTTTGCCAACGCTGACTGCGGATCAGAAAAAACAGTTCGGTCCCTTCGTTTCCGACTATGCCATTTTGTATGGCTATTCACAGCAGGTGAATCAGGCGATGGACGCCGGTCTGCGTCCGGTAGTGGACAGCGTGAATGCGATTCGCGTCCCGCAGGACTATGTAACCCAGCGTGAGCCGCTGAGCCAGTCAAACGGTGCACTGGGTGTGCTGGGCCAGCAGTTGCAGAACGCCAAAATGCAGGCTGATGGCGCGCGCTCTGCGTTGAAACAGGGTGAAGACCTGAAACCTGTGTTCGACAAAGTGTATGAAAAGGTGGTGACCAAGCCTGCCGATGCGCTGCAGCCGCTCATTCCGGCCGCGCAGATCTTCACCCAGCAGCTGGTGCAGGTGGCGGACTTTATTTCGCAGCAGGGCACTCAGGTGAGCTTTGTCTCTAACGGCATCCAGTTCCCAACCTCGCAGCAGGCCAGCCAGTACAATACGCTGATTGGACCGCTGGCAGCACAGCACCAGGCGTTTAGCCAGGCCTGGGCCGCAGCTACGGCTGCAACGGAATAACGTCAGACATCGTGCTCGCATTTTTGCCGGGTGACGCTGCGCTTACCCGGCCTACAACATCTGTAGGCCCGCGCAAGCGAAGCGCCGCCGGACGAATGCACCATAATAAAACCCCGCTTAAAAGCGGGGTTTTTTGTTCTGCCAGAAAATAAAGCTTGTCTTTGATCCCGTAACTATGTTTAATAGTCCTCGTCGGTTTGTTACACAGACCTAAAGCAGTTTAGTTAAGCAGTCCAGATGCGTTATCCTTAGATACCCTTCGTAGTGACCCTTCCTTCATCGCTTAAAAATCTGTAACACATTCCATCATCGCGCCGGAAGGCAAAACAAATTTTTAAAAAGGTAATATCTATGTCTGGTAAAATGACTGGTCTGGTAAAATGGTTCAACGCTGATAAAGGTTTCGGCTTCATCACTCCTGACGATGGCTCAAAAGACGTGTTCGTACACTTCTCTGCTATCCAGAACGATGGCTACAAATCCCTGGACGAAGGTCAGAAAGTTTCCTTCACCATCGAAAGCGGCGCTAAAGGCCCAGCAGCTGGTAACGTTGTAAGCCTGTAAGCTTCCAACTCAGCTAAAAGAATTTAAAAACCCGCCTCTGGCGGGTTTTTTTCGTTTTAAGGTTTGGCCTGGGGATTAACGCAGTTTTTATCGACCTTGCCCTGTAGGGCGTCGATCAGGTTATCCACCGCACAGGCCGCCATATTGTAGCGCGTCTCGTGCGTCGCAGAGCCAATGTGCGGCAGCGCCACCACGTTAGGCAGCTTCAGCAGTTCTGAGCTGGCCGGCAGCGGTTCCTGCTCGAACACGTCCAGCCCCGCCGCATGGATCTCACCGTTTTTCAGCGCCGCAATCAGCGCCTGTTCATCCACCACCGGCCCTCGACCCGCATTAATAAAGATGGCGGACTTCTTCATCTTCTCAAACTGCGCTTTGCCCATCAGATGATGCGTCTCATCGGTCAGGGGCAGGATCAGGCAGACAAAGTCCGCTTCCTGCAACAGGGTGTCCAGGTCGCAGTGGCGGGCGTTGAAACGCTCCTCGGCTTCTTTATGCTGGCGACGCGCGTTGTAGAGGATCGGCATGTTGAAACCGAAGTGGGCGCGCTGCGCCAGCGCCAGACCGATGCGGCCCATCCCGACGATACCCAGCGTTTTGCCGTGCACGTCGGTGCCGAACCAGTCCGGACCGATGCTTTTGGTCCACTCCCCGGCTTTCACGCGCTCGGCCACTTCCACCACCCGACGCGCGCTACTGAGCACCAACGCCATCAGTGTATCGGCCACGGTTTCAGTCAGCACGGTTGGGGTGTGCATCAGCACGACGTTACGGGCATTCAGCGCGTCGACGTCGAAGTTGTCATAGCCCACCGAAATGGTGGAGGTTGCACGAAGCGCCGGCATTTTCTCCAGCAGCGCAGCATCCACTTTTTCGCTGGAGCCGAGCAGCCCGACGGCACCGGCGAACGCGTCAGCGTGCTGCTGCACCGTTTCCGGGCTCAGGTTGTTGACCCGGGTAACGGTGAAATGATCTTCGAGGCGCTGCTGTAACGCATCAGGCAGGGCTTTATACAAAATGACGGACGGCTTCATGCTAATCTCCGTTGATTTTAAAAGGGTTCAGGCGTGGCGTGCGCCGACGGGAAGGTTCTGATTATTAGCAGGCTTAACAATTAAAGTAAGCCACACCGAGGCAAAAAGCGCCACCCCCATAAAGATGTACGAGGCCGACGGGCTGCCGGTTGCGCCATTCAGATATCCCACGAACCATGAACCAAAGAACGAGCCCAGCGCACCCATGCTGTTGATCAGCGCCATCGCGCCACCCGCCACGTTACGCGGCAGCATTTCCGGGATGATGGCAAAGAACGGACCATACGGGGCGTACATCGCGGCACCGGCGATCACCAGCAGCGTATAGGAAACCCAGAAGTGGTTTGCGCCCACCGCCCACGAGCCGATAAAGGCGCAGGCAGCAATTAACAGCAGCGGCCAGACGAACAGCTTACGGTTTTGCAGTTTATCCGATGCCCAGGAGACCACGATCATGGCGATGGTGGCTGCCAGATACGGCACGGATGACAGCCAGCCCACCTCGACCATACCGAGGTTATCGCCCGCGCTACGGATGATGGACGGCAGCCACAGGACAAAACCGTAAACCCCGATGCTCCAGGTGAAGTACTGCATGCACAGCAGCACCACGTTGCGTGACCGGAAGGCTTCGCCGTAGTTACGCACCGCTTTCAGCCCCTGCTGCTCTTTATCCAGCTGCGCCTGCAGGGCCGCTTTTTCATCCTCAGAGAGCCATTTGGCCTGCGCCGGTTTGTCTTTCACCAGCACCCACCAGCAGAAGGCCCAGATCACCGCCGGAACACCCTCAATAATGAACATTTCGCGCCAGCCGAAGGACTGGATCAGATACCCGGAAACTACCGACATCCACAGCACCGTGACCGGGTTACCGAGAATAAGGAAGGTATTGGCGCGCGAGCGTTCGGATTTGGTAAACCAGTTGCTGATGTAGATCAGCATCGCCGGCATGACTGCCGCTTCCACTACGCCGAGGATAAAGCGAATGGCCGCCAGCGCCGGGATGTTATTCACCACCCCGGTCAGGGAGGCGCAGGCGCCCCAGAGGATCAGGCAAACGAAGATCAGTTTGCGCACGCTGCGGCGTTCGGCATAGATCGCGCCGGGGATCTGGAAGAAGAAATAGCCGAGGAAGAACAGGGCGCCCAGCAGCGATGAAACGCCTTTGGTGATCCCCAGATCTTCGGTGATGCCTGCGGCGGACGCGAAGCTGAAGTTCGCGCGGTCGAGATACGCCAGGCTGTACGTGATGAACACGACAGGCATGATGTACCACCAGCGTTTTACTGCATTTGTTGCACTGTTCATAGGCTTGCCTCTGTGGTTGAGGGAGTAACCGCCGCTGTCTGTAGGGTACAGGGTGGTCTGTTTGTTTATACCCTCTCCCATCCGGGGAGAGGGGCAGAGTGAGGGAATTTATTCCCCTAACTGTTCCCGGGTGGGTAATCCTTCGCTGTCGCCCTGAACCTGAATCGCCAGCGAGCCGATGATATTGCCGCGGGTGATGGCCTGCTGGAGCGTTTTCCCCTCCAGCAGGGCGCTGACCACGCCAACGGCAAAGCCATCTCCCGCCCCGACGGTATCAACGACGTTCTCGACCTTTATCGCCGCCACGGCACCTTGCTCACCTTCAGCGGTTTTAAACCAGGCGCCGTCGGCTCCGGTCTTCAGGATCACCGCCTTCACGCCCCGGTTCAGGTAAAAATCAGCGATCCCTTCCGGCGTTTTTTCTCCGGTCAGGATCTGGCCCTCTTTCACGCCGGGTAATACCCAGTCGGCCTGGAAGGCGAGGTGGTTCAGCTTCTCCACCATCTCTGCTTCGCTTTTCCACAGTACCGGGCGCAGGTTCGGGTCGAACGAAATGGTCTTGCCCGCGGCCTTCATTGCGCCTGCCGCATGATCGAGCAGGGCGTAAGAGCTGGCGGACAACGCCGCCGCCACGCCGCTCAGATGCAGATGCCTTGCGGTGGTAAACCAGATCGGGTTGAAGTCCTCTACCGACAGATGGCTGGCCGCCGAGCCTTTGCGGAAGTATTCCACAATGGGATCGGTTCCATCTGTGACTTTTGACTTGAGCTGAAAGCCCGTCGGATAACGGCCGTCCAGGGTGACGCCAGCGGTCTCGATCCCCTCTTTTTTCAGGGTGTCGAGCACAAACTGGCCGAAGCTGTCATTGCCGACGCGGCTCACCCAGCCCACCTTCAGGCCAAGGCGCGCCAGCCCGGTAGCGACATTCAGCTCTGCCCCGGCAACGCGCTTGATAAAGTGGTCGACGGCGCTGAGTTCGCCAGTATTTGTGGCGACAAACATGGCCATGGCTTCGCCAATGGTGATGACATCCAGAGCGTGCGGCATGGGGTTACTCCTCGCGCAGTAAATTGACATAGTGACGGGTGACAGCCGTCAGGTCTGGCCCTTCCAGTGGGAACTCGATTCCGCGCGGAGCGTCGGCGGGGAGCTGATCCAGCAGCGCCTGCCAGCGGGCGCTGTCGTTATCCGGCGGCACGGCGCGATACTGCTGCTGATGGGGAACGGCGGCTTTGACGTGGATATAGCTCACCGCAGGCGCCAGATGCTTTGCGGCCTCCTCCGGGGATTCACCCACCCACAGCCAGTTGCCCATATCAAAAGTCAACGTAACCGGCAGGTTCATCACCCGGCAGGCCGCCTTGAAACGCTGCATCGGGGCCAGCTGGCCGCAGCGCGTCTGGTCGTTTTCTACTACCAGCGTCATGCCGGTTTCGTTGAGCAGCGCACGCAGCGCATCGAGCTGCTGCTTATCGCTGAAATGACCGAGGGAGACTTTCAGCCACAGGGCGTTGAGCGTCGCGGCTTCGGCAAGGTAGCGGGGCAGCATGGGATTGAGGGTGCCGTCCGGGGTAAAGAGGGCATCGGGGGCGGAGTAGCAGGCCAGCAGGCCGAGCAGTTCAATGGATCCGGCCAGGGTAGGTAAGGACGCCAGTTCGGCGTCGCTGAATAACTCCCGGCGGATCTCGACCCCGTCGGCACCCGCGCCGGCGATCACGTGCAGCATGGCGCGTTGGCCACCTGCTTCACGTACCTTGTCAGCGCCATACGCGGCGGTGACAACAATAATTTTTCTGCCCATTGGCGGACTCCATCACGTAGCTGATACTCTTTACGCTAGATGGAACCGGTTCCAAAGAAAAGTTCAGGATGCTGGATTTATGATCGCCATCACGAAGGGGGCTTAACGTGCCGTGGAACCGCGTACGATCAGTTCGCCGGAGAAGACCTGCTCGCGCACGGCTTCATCGGCACCGTTGATCCGGCGGACCACCTGCTCGACGGCAGCAAAGCCAATCTGCCAGGTGGGCTGTTTGAGGGTGGTGATGCCGACGCCTGCCAGCTCGGCCCACTCCAGCTCGTCAAAGCCCAGCAGACCGATGTCGCTGCCCCAGTGCAGGCCAATGCGCTTCAGCGACCGGGCGACCTGCAGCGTTAACGCGCCGTTAGCGGAGATAACCGCCTTGCGCATTCCGCGATGGCGGGTGTGAAACTGGCGCAGGGCGTTGTCCAGCTGTTCCGACTCGTGAAGCGGGATTTCGACGTTCTCGGCTACCACGCCGGCATAGCGGGCGAGGGTGGTGCGAAAGGCGCTCAGGCGCTCGCGGCGGGTATTGACCATCCCCAGCGGCTCGCTCAGGAACAGGATCGCTTCAAAGCCCTGTTCAATCAGGTGTTCGGTGGCGGTCGTGGCGGCCTGGGTGTTATCCAGCCCCACCACATCGCAGGCGAAATCGGGGATTTTGCGGTCAATCAGCACCATCGGCAGGGACGACTGCTGCAGGCGGTTCAGCCCCTCCTCGCGCATCCCCACGGCGTTAACCACGATGCCCTCTACCTGATAGCTGCGCAGCAGATCGAGGTAGTGCAGCTCCTGGTCGACTTCGTTGTTGGTGTTACACACCAGCGGGGTAAACCCTTTTTCCCGGCAGGCGGCTTCAATGCCGCTGAGGACGTTAACGGAGTAGGGGTTGGTGATATCGGCGATGATCAGGCCGATCAGACGGGTTTTGCCATGCTTAAGACCGCGGGCCATCAGGCTCGGGCGATAGTCGAGTTCGGCGATAGCCTGTTCAATACGGGCCAGTAGCGCGTCGGACAGCAGGTGTTTTTCGCCGTTGAGGTAACGGGAGATGCTGGTTTTACCGGTTTTTGCGGCTTTCGCCACGTCGCTGATGGTGGGCCGTGTTGATTTGCTCATCGCTGATTTCCTTGCTATTGGTGCGTACACCTTAGCGCGAAAATGCCCGGTGGCGCTACGCTTACCGGGCCTGGGGTTTGTGCGGCCTGATGCCCTCACCCCGGCCCTCTCCCACGGGGAGAGGGTGCAAACACTAAAAACGGCAACCAGGTTGCCGTTTTGCTTTTACCTACTGGATCGGGCTAAGCGTGATCTCAACGCGGCGGTTCTGCGCTTTGCCTTCCGCCGTGCTGTTGCTGGCGATCGGGTTCGCCGGGCCCATGCCGCTGGTGCGAATACGGTTCGCCGCGACGTTCTGGGTGATCAGGGCGCTGGCTACCGCGTCGGCGCGCTGCTGGGAGAGACGCATGTTCAGATCCTGGCTACCGGTGCTGTCGGTATAGCCCAGCACGTTCACCGCGGTTTTTTCGTACTCTTTCAGCACCATCGCCACACCGGTCAGGGTGTTGGCACCTTCAGGTTTCAGCGTCGCGCTGCTGCTGTCGAAGGTCACGTTGTTCGGCATATTCAGAATGATGTTATCGCCGCTGCGGGTGACGCTCACGCCGGTTCCCTTCATCTTGTCGCGCAGCTTCGCTTCCTGCACGTCCATGTAATAACCGGCTCCGCCGCCCAGCGCGGCACCTGCTGCGGCACCAATCAGGGCGCCTTTGCCGCGATCTTTCTTCGAGGAGGAGAGGGCGCCAACGCCTGCGCCGACCAGGGAGCCGATGCCCGCGCCGATGCCTGATTTACCCGCTTCGCGTTCGCCGGTGTAAGGGTTGGTGGTGCAGCCTGAAACAACCAGTGCGCCGCTGACTACGGCGGCAATCATAAGTGCGCTTTTTTTCATCTTCTTTCCTTAAGCTTTTTTATTCTTTGCCACGACGGGCGTGGCGGTTGATTATGACGTGCAGTTACGGAGAAAATTCCGGGGATAACTCTTAAATTTGTGACGAATCATAAACAGCCTCAATGAAGGCTGAGAAAACCTGCAACCGGCAATCCAGGAGCACACGCGGTGACCACTTCTACAAAAACCATTCTGACGGCAGCCCACTGGGGGCCCATGCTGGTCGAAACCGACGGCGACACGGTGATCTCGTCCCGTGGCGCGTTGCCGACGCAGCACCCTAACTCTCTGCAAACCGCAGTGCGCGACCAGGTGCACAGCAAAACCCGCGTGCGCTGGCCGATGGTCCGTAAAGGGTTTCTGGCTTCACCGGATAACCCACAGGGGGTGCGCGGGCAGGATGAGTTTGTGCGCGTCAGCTGGGATCAGGCGCTGGATCTTATTGACGCGCAGCACAAACGTATCCGTGAGAACTATGGCCCGTCATCGATTTTTGCCGGGTCGTACGGCTGGCGCTCGAACGGCGTGTTGCACAAGGCCGCGACCCTGCTTCAGCGCTATATGAGCCTGGCGGGCGGCTATACCGGCCATCTGGGGGATTACTCCACCGGTGCGGCGCAGGCCATCATGCCCTATGTGGTGGGCGGCAACGAGGTGTATCAGCAGCAGACCAGCTGGCCGCTGGTGCTGGAGCACAGCGACGTGGTGGTGCTGTGGAGTGCCAACCCGCTTAACACCCTGAAAATTGCCTGGAACGCCAGCGACGAGCAGGGCATCCCGTACTTCGACGCGCTGCGTAAAAGCGGCAAGCGCCTGATCTGTATCGATCCGATGCGCTCCGAAACCATGGATTTCTTTGGCGAGAGCGCCGAGTGGATCGCCCCGCATATGGGCACCGATGTGGCGATGATGCTGGGGATCGCCCATACGCTGGTGGAGAACGGCTGGCAGGACGAGGCGTTTCTCGCGCGCTGTACCAGCGGCTATGAAAAATTTGCCGACTACCTTCTCGGTACGACCGACGGTATCGCCAAAACCGCCGAGTGGGCTGCCGACATCTGCGGCGTTCCGGCGGCGAAAATTCGCGAACTGGCGGCGTTATTCCACAGCAACACTACCATGCTGATGTCCGGCTGGGGCATGCAGCGCCAGCAGTTTGGCGAGCAGAAACACTGGATGCTGGTTACCCTCGCGGCGATGCTCGGCCAGATCGGCACCCCGGGCGGCGGCTTTGGTCTTTCGTACCACTTTGCCAACGGCGGCAACCCGACGCGGCGCGCGGCGGTGCTGGCCTCAATGCAGGGGTCGGTCAAGGGCGGGACGGACGCGGTGGACAAATTCCCGGTCGCCCGGATTGTTGAAGCGCTGGAAAACCCGGGTGGTTTCTATCAGCACAACGGGCTGGATCGTCACTTCCCGGACATTCGCTTCGTCTGGTGGGCGGGCGGCGCCAACTTTACCCATCATCAGGACACCAACCGCCTGATCCGCGCCTGGCAAAAGCCGGAGCTGGTGGTGATCTCCGAGTGCTTCTGGACCGCAGCGGCGAAGCATGCCGATATCGTCCTGCCGGCCACCACCTCGTTTGAACGTAACGACATGACCATGACCGGTGACTACAGCAACCAGCATATGGTGCCGATGAAGCGGGTCGTGCCGCCGCGTGATGAAGCGCGTGATGACCTGGAGGTGTTTGCCGAGCTGAGCGAGCGCTGGGAGCAGGGCGGCGGGGAGCGCTTTACCGAAGGCAAAACCGATCTGGAGTGGCTGGAGACCTTCTATCAGATCGCCGGGCAGCGAGGCGCGGCACAGGGGGTGACGCTGCCACCTTTCGCCGAGTTCTGGGAAGCCAATGCCATCGTTGAAATGCCGGAGTCCGACGAGAACGCGAAGTTCGTGCGCTTCGCCGATTTCCGCCGCGATCCTGAGAGCCATCCGCTGAAAACCGAAAGCGGCAAAATTGTGATTCACTCTGAGCGGATCGCCAGCTTCCAGTATGCCGACTGTCCGCCGCACCCGATGTGGCTGGAGCCGGACGAGTGGCATGGCAATGCCGAGCCGGAGCAGCTGCAGATCCTCTCTGCCCACCCGGCGCACCGTCTGCACAGCCAGCTCAATTACTCTTCCCTGCGCGAGCAGTACGCGGTAGCCGGACGCGAGCCGGTAACGCTGCACCCGGATGACGCCAACGCGCGCGGTATTGCCGACGGCGACCTGGTGCGCGTCTGGAACCATCGCGGTCAGGTGCTGGCCGGGGCGGTGGTCAGCGACGGCATCAAGCCGGGGGTGATCTGCATTCATCAGGGGGCATGGCCAGACCTGGATGCTGAAAATGGCGGGATCTGTAAGAACGGGGCAGTCAACGTGCTGACTAAAGATCTCCCCAGCTCGAAGCTGGGGAATGGCTGCGCGGGGAATACCGCGCTGGCGTGGCTGGAAAAGTATCAGGGGCCGACGCTTACGCTAACGGCGTTTGATCCGCCTGCCAGCTCATAAGCCAGGTCGGGTGTTGGGTATCTTCCTGCCAGGCGCTGTCTTCAATCCGGAAGCCCTGAGCATGGTAGAAATTCACCGCCCGGCTGTTCTTCTGGTAAACCTCCAGGCTTAAAGACGGGTAGCGCTGCTGCACATGATGGATCAGCGCCTGCCCAATGCCCTGTCCGGCAAAAGCCGGGTCGACAAACAGCGCGCCGATATAGACTGACTGCATCACGCTGATGAAGCCCCGCAGCTGACCGTCCTCTTCCCATACCCAGGTCTCTGCCGACGGCAGGTAGACCTCCCGCACGACCGCCTCGCTCTCCTGCCAGTACTGCGCGTCGATAAACGGATGGGCAACGGTGGTGCTCTCCAGCCAGAGAGTCAGCAGCGGCTCGACATCGTCACTGAGCCATTTGCGGATCATGTTGACCTCCGGGATGACAGTGGCAGGCGGTGACGTGATCGTTAACCAGCCCGCAGGCCTGCATAAAGGAGTAACAGATGGTGGTGCCGACAAACTTAAAGCCGCGCTTTTTCAGCGCTTTCGACAGGGCGTCTGAGGCGGGCGTTGAGGTAGGGATCTCAGCAAGCGTCGCCGCCCGGGTCACCTGCGGGGTGTTATCGACAAAGGACCAGACGAAATCGGTAAACCGCTCGCCGTTCTCTTCCATCGCCAGGTAAGCCCGGGCGTTTCCAATAATGGCTTCGATTTTGCCGCGATGGCGAATAATGCCCGCATCCAGCACTAACCTGTCGACGTCGGCGGTGGTCATTCCGGCGACAAGTACCGGATCGAACTGGTGGAAGGCCTGGCGGTAGTTTTCCCGCTTTTTAAGCACGGTGATCCAGGACAACCCGGCCTGCTGGCCTTCAAGGCAGATCATCTCAAACAAATTCTTTCCGTCAGTTTCTGGCACCCCCCACTCTTTATCGTGATAGGCGATGTAGAGCGGATCCTGGCTAACCCAGCCACAACGTTGCATTGGTTCTCTCCCTTGTTGCTCCTGAAATTGCAAAAATTTCAATCGACCCGGCTTGACGTGTCATCTAAAGAGACAATAGTTAATACAGGCTGATACGCAACATTCTTCATGTAGCCGCGTAGCCTCACTATAAACAATCACAAATATCGCCGAATTCGGCTCTTCTCTGGAGTCGCTTTGATGATTATAAAAAAAATAAGTGGCCGCCATGCCGTAACCGGTCTGGTGAGTTTCTTGGCCTGTCTGCTGACAGGCAACACAGCAAATGCCTGGCAACAGGAATATATCGTTTCGGATACAAAAAGTAATACTACTGAGCGTTATACATGGGATGACGATCACCAACCGCGTTATGAGGACATTCTCAAAGAGCGGATCCTCTCTTCACAGAATACGCCCGGTCTGGCGCTGAATTTGCCCGATTCGTCACCGACGGACGCGACCAGCACGATGAGCGTGGGCTGGAGTATTCCCGTTGCCCGCCGCTTTACTACCGGACCGGTTGCCGCCTGGCATTACGACGGCTCCACGCCCAATATGGTTAACGAGTTTGGTGACAGCGTGAGTACACAGTCGCTGATCGATCCGCTATGGCATGCCAGCGTCAGCACCCTGGGCTGGCGCGTTGATACCCGGTTGGGCGATGTGCGACCCTGGGCGCAAATCAGCTATAACCAGCAGTTTGGTGATAATCAGTGGAAGATGCAGTCCGGACTGGGGCGTCTGGCGCCGTCGACGCAGTACGGCAACTGGATGGACGTCACCGTCGGGGCCGACATGCTGATCAACCCCTATATGGCGGCCTATGCTTCGATGTCGCAGGCCGAAAATATGTCCACCGGCGAAGATTATCTCTATACCCTCGGCGTCAGCGCCAGGTTCTGAAACCAGCGCATGAATGATCTGAGCGGCCCCGGGAATTCCTCTTCCCCGGGGCGGGTTCCGACGGCAGTCCAGGTCATTCATTCCTGATTTTTGGCATTTCATTCCAGCGCCTCTGCATTTCATGCCGTTTTACCCCTGTTCATGTGGGGTTTTGGTTATCGTTGTCAGCAGTGAATTTCCCTTTTTTCTGCTGCAGGACAACTGCCATGAACACTTCAACTTACAACCGCACCCGCTGGCTGACCCTTATCGGCACCATCGTGACCCAGTTTGCCCTGGGTTCAGTCTATACCTGGAGCCTGTTTAACAGCGCCCTCTCCGATAAACTCGATGCCCCGGTCAGCCAGGTGGCCTTCTCCTTTGGCTTGCTGAGCCTGGGGCTGGCGCTCTCATCCTCCATCGCCGGTAAATTACAGGAACGCTTCGGCGTGAAACGCGTCACCATGGCCTCCGGGATTTTGCTGGGGGTCGGCTTCTTCCTGACCGCCCACTCCAGCAACCTGATGATGCTGTGGCTAAGCGCCGGGGTGCTGGTGGGGCTGGCGGACGGCGCGGGCTACCTGTTGACCCTGTCGAACTGCGTGAAGTGGTTCCCGGAGCGTAAAGGGCTGATCTCCGCCTTCGCCATTGGTTCTTATGGTCTCGGCAGCCTGGGCTTTAAGTTTATCGACAGCCATCTGCTGGCCACCGTCGGTCTGGAAAAGACCTTCATGATCTGGGGCGCTATCGTACTGGTGATGATCCTGTTCGGTGCCACCCTGATGAAAGATGCCCCTCAGCAGGAAGTGAAATCCGTTAACGGCGTGGTGGAGAACGACTTCACCCTGGCCCAGTCCATGCGTAAACCGCAGTACTGGATGCTGGCGGTGATGTTCCTGACCGCCTGTATGAGTGGTCTGTATGTGATTGGCGTGGCGAAGGATATCGCGCAGGGGATGGTGAAACTGGATGCCGCAACGGCGGCTAACGCGGTCACCATTATCTCCATCGCCAACCTCTCTGGCCGCCTGGTGCTGGGGATCCTCTCCGATAAAATCGCCCGTATCCGCGTCATTACTATTGGCCAGGTGGTGTCGCTGGTGGGGATGGCGGCGCTGTTATTCGCCCCGCTTAACGAAGTGACCTTCTTTGCCGCTATTGCCTGCGTTGCATTTAACTTCGGCGGCACTATTACCGTCTTCCCGTCGCTGGTGAGTGAATTCTTCGGTCTGAATAACCTGGCGAAAAACTACGGCGTTATTTATTTAGGATTTGGTATCGGCAGTATTTGCGGCTCGCTTATTGCTTCGCTGTTCGGCGGCTTTTATGTCACCTTCTGCGTTATATTCGCCCTGCTGATCCTCTCCCTGGCGCTTTCCACCACTATTCGCCAGCCGCAGCGCGAAATATTTAAGGAAGCGCATGCCTGATTAAAATACCCTCTAAGGGCCGGATATTCCGGCCTTTTTTGTTTCTGCAATCCGTAAAGCACAGGCCGAAGGTATGTCATCGGACTTGTTTTTTTGTAAATATTTGCAGGGATCACATTCTCTGCTGCCACTTTTTCTTTTCCCTGTGGTCTACTTACCGCGCTTAAAGACGTTTCCGATAACTGTCCCCTGAGCAATGAAATATCCTGTTCACTTTTTGACCAAGAGTGAAGCGGCTCTACTTTACCTTTTTCCAGGTTGCATTAATGAAATATATCAAAGCGATGACGCAACAAAAGCTCAGCTTTTTGCTCGCGTTGTACATCGGTCTGTTTATGAATGGCGCGGTTTTTTTCCGTCGGTTTGATGGTTATGCGCAAGATTTTACCGCCTGGAAAGGAGTCGCTGCGGTCGTTGAACTGGTGGGCACTGTGCTGGTCACCTTCTTTTTGCTGCGTCTGCTGTCGCTGTTTGGACGGCGGATCTGGCGCGTACTCGCCACGCTGGTGGTGCTGTGCTCGGCAGGTGCCAGCTATTACATGACCTTTATGAACGTGGTGATTGGCTACGGCATTATTGCCTCGGTGATGACCACGGATATCGATCTCTCGAAAGAGGTGGTCGGGATACACTTTATTCTCTGGCTGGTTTGCGTCAGCATCCTGCCGCTGCTGCTTATCTGGAACAACCGCTGTCGCTATACGTTATTGCGCCAGCTGCGTACGCCAGGGCAGCGCATCCGTAGCGCCGCGGTAGTGGTGCTGGCGGGTTTGATGGTCTGGGGGCCAATCCGTCTGCTGGATCTGCAGCAGAAGAACGTTGAGCGTACCTCCGGCGTGGATATGCCGAGCTACGGCGGCGTGGTGGCGAACTCCTATCTGCCGTCCAACTGGATCTCCGCGCTGGGGTTATATGCCTGGGCGCAGGTGGATGAGTCTTCCGATAATAAATCGCTGATGAACCCGGCGAAGAAGTTCACCTATCAGGCACCGTCTGATATCGACGATACCTACGTGATCTTCATTATTGGCGAAACCACGCGCTGGGATCATATGGGTATGCTGGGCTATGAGCGGGATACCACACCGAAGCTGGCGCAGGAGAAAAACCTCGTCGCCTTCCGCGGTACTTCCTGTGATACCGCCACCAAGCTCTCGTTGCGCTGCATGTTCGTGCGTGAGGGTGGGGCGAGCGATAACCCGCAGCGGACGCTGAAAGAGCAGAACGTCTTCTCGGTACTGCGTCAGCTGGGCTTTAGCTCCGACCTCTACGCGATGCAGAGCGAGATGTGGTTCTATAGCAACACCATGGCCAACAACATCGCCTACCGCGAGCAGATTGGCGCCGAGCCGCGTAACCGCGGTAAGAGCGTGGACGACATGCTGCTGATCGACGAGATGCAGCGCTCCCTGCAGGGCAACCAGAACGGTAAGCACATGATCATCCTGCATACCAAAGGGTCGCACTTCAACTACACCCAGCGTTATCCGCGCAGCTTCGCGAAATGGACGCCGGAGTGTAAGGGCGTGGATAAAGACTGTAGCAAAGCGCAGCTGATCAACTCCTACGACAACTCGGTGACCTACGTGGATCACTTTATCGACAGCGTGATTGACCAGGTGCGCGATAAGAAGGCGATTGTCTTCTACGCTGCCGACCACGGTGAGTCGATTAACGAGAAAGAGCACCTGCACGGTACGCCGCGCAAGATGGCGCCACCGGAGCAGTTCCGCGTGCCGATGATGGTGTGGATGTCCGACAAGTATCTGGAGAACCCGGAGAAAGCCAAAATGTTCGCGCATCTTAAAGAGCAGGCGGATATGAAAGTGGCGCATCGTCATGTGGAGCTGTACGACACGATCCTCGGTTGCCTCGGTTACACCTCGCCAGACGGCGGGATTAACGAGAATAACAACTGGTGTAAAGTGCCGGACGGCGCTGCGAAAGCCGCAAAGTAACAGGCCTGGCGAGTTTATAACCGATCGAAAGGCTTTTGCAAAATAAGGGATTGACGGAGGCAGAGCGTAGCAGTAAGATGCGCTCCGCATTCGGCGAGTAGCGCAGCTTGGTAGCGCAACTGGTTTGGGACCAGTGGGTCGGAGGTTCGAATCCTCTCTCGCCGACCACATTCGAAACCCCTGCTCTTTGAGCAGGGGTTTTTTGCATTTATCGCCCGCAGAAATTCTTCGCATTAAAGCCTTATCTTCCCAGACGTCTTAAAATACGGTTTACCTCTCGTTCCCCCTGCCTGTTAACGTTTTTGTGACATATTCCATTGTATTTTTTTATATATGGAATGATCTTTTTTCGCGTTGCTTATGGATAACCTCAGCATTTTCCGCTGTGCGTTTTAACGTTCATGGCATTTAGTGCGCAGATAATCGCCATTCCGTAAGAAAATTTACCCCGGTTGAATAAATGTTAATCACTGGTTGTAGCAGAATGAACAGAGAGTTGTGCTGCATCATGGCGGGTAGCATAAATTTCCCTGCTGAAAATACGCCTCGGTAGTTTTTTTAATCTTTGTTTGCCAATTCTCACACTTAGCGTAAATCCCCGTCACCTGTATTGACGTTTTCACATTCTGTTGACAGATTGTAGGGCACGAGGGGCAATTCAGGGAGGATCTGCGCTGCAACTCAGTCGCTCTTCTGAAAGGAATCTCCATCCCTTATAACGCCTCAGGGCAACACCGACCGGACCGGGTAAAAAATAAATTAAAGGTCAGGCGGAGTAACACAACAAAAACATCACATTGGAGCAGAATAACAATGAGTATTTCCTTGAAGAAGTCAGGGATGCTGAAGCTTGGTCTGAGCCTGGTGGCCATGACCGTCGCAGCAGGCGTACAGGCAAAAACCCTGGTCTACTGTTCTGAAGGCTCGCCGGAAGGCTTTAACCCACAGCTCTTTACCTCTGGTACGACGTACGACGCCAGCTCTGTACCAATTTATAACCGTCTGGTTGAATTCAAAACCGGCACCACGGAAGTTATTCCGGGTCTGGCTGAAAAGTGGGAAATCAGCGAAGACGGTAAAACCTATACCTTCCACCTGCGCCCTGGCGTGAAGTGGCAGGACAGCAAAGAGTTCAAACCAACGCGCGATCTGAATGCAGACGACGTGGTGTTCTCCTTCGATCGTCAGAAGAATGCACAGAACCCGTACCATAAAGTCTCTGGCGGCAGCTATGAGTACTTCGAAGGGATGGGCCTGCCAGACCTGATCAGCGAAATCAAAAAAGTGGACGACAACACCGTTCAGTTCGTACTGACTCGTCCGGAAGCACCGTTCCTGGCTGACCTGGCCATGGACTTCGCTTCTATTCTGTCAAAAGAATATGCTGACAATATGCTGAAAGCCGGCACGCCGGAGAAAGTTGACCTGAACCCAATCGGTACCGGTCCATTCCAGCTGCAGCAGTATCAGAAAGACTCCCGTATTCTGTACAAAGCGTTCGAAGGTTTCTGGGGCACCAAGCCGCAGATCGACCGTCTGGTCTTCTCCATCACGCCTGACGCCTCCGTGCGTTACGCCAAGCTGCAGAAGAACGAGTGCCAGGTGATGCCGTACCCGAACCCGGCTGACATCGCGCGCATGAAGCAGGACAAAAACATCAACCTGCTGGAGCAGGCGGGTCTGAACGTTGGCTATCTCTCCTTCAACACCGAGAAGAAACCGTTTGATGACGTGAAAGTGCGTCAGGCGCTGACCTACGCGGTGAACAAAGAAGCGATCATCAAGGCCGTTTATCAGGGCGCTGGCGTTGCCGCGAAGAACCTGATCCCACCAACCATGTGGGGCTACAACGACGATGTGAAAGACTACAGCTACGATCCTGAGAAAGCGAAAGCGCTGCTGAAAGAAGCCGGCCAGGATAAAGGCTTTACCGTTGAGCTGTGGGCGATGCCAGTACAGCGTCCTTACAACCCGAACGCGCGCCGTATGGCCGAGATGGTGCAGGCTGACTGGGCGAAAATCGGCGTTCAGGCCAAGATCGTGACCTACGAGTGGGGCGAGTACCTGAAGCGTGCTAAAGCCGGTGAGCACCAGGCGGTGATGATGGGTTGGACCGGCGACAATGGGGATCCGGATAACTTCTTCGCGACCCTGTTCAGCTGCGCCGCGGCGAAAGACGGTTCTAACTACTCTCGCTGGTGTTACAAGCCGTTTGAAGATCTGATTCAGCCAGCGCGTGCTGCAGAAGATCACAACAAGCGTATCGAACTGTACAAACAGGCTCAGGTTGTGATGCATGACCAGGCGCCAGCGCTGATCGTGGCTCACTCAACCGTGTATGAGCCAGTGCGTAAAGAAGTTAAAGGCTATGTGGTTGATCCACTGGGCAAACACCACTTCGAAAACGTGTCTGTTGAATAATAAGTAGGGTGTTCTCCCTCTCCCTTTGGGAGAGGGCAGGGGTGAGGGGCGTGCATGCATCCCCTCACCCTAACCCTCTCCCAAAGGGAGAGGGAATTTACATTTGTGAGCAATACAGACGTCGCGCCTCCAGGCGTACGTCATTAGAGAGAATCCGGGTTATGTTGCAGTTCATCCTCCGACGTCTGGGACTTGTTATCCCCACGTTTATCGGTATCACCCTTCTCACCTTTGCCTTCGTCCATATGATCCCCGGTGACCCGGTCATGATTATGGCGGGCGAGCGTGGAATTTCTCCTGAACGTCATGCGCAGCTGTTAGCCGAACTGGGGCTGGATAAGCCTATGTGGCAGCAGTATCTCCACTATATCTGGGGGGTGATGCATGGTGATTTAGGTATTTCGCTGAAAAGCCGTCTGCCGGTGTGGGAAGAGTTCGTACCACGATTTAAAGCAACGCTGGAACTCGGTGTCTGCGCCATGATTTTTGCCGTCGCCGTGGGTATCCCGGTGGGCGTGCTGGCTGCGGTGAAACGTGGCTCTATCTTTGACCATACCGCGGTGGGCCTGGCGCTGACCGGCTACTCCATGCCTATCTTCTGGTGGGGCATGATGCTGATCATGCTGGTATCGGTGCAGTGGAACCTGACCCCGGTGTCCGGGCGCGTCAGCGATATGGTCTTCCTCGATGACTCCAACCCGCTGACCGGCTTTATGCTGATCGACACGGCCATCTGGGGCGAAGAGGGCAACTTTATCGATGCGCTGGCGCATATGATCCTGCCAGCCATGGTGCTGGGTACGATCCCGCTGGCGGTTATCGTGCGTATGACCCGTTCTTCGATGCTGGAAGTGCTGGGTGAGGATTACATCCGTACCGCCCGCGCCAAAGGTCTGACCCGCATGCGGGTGATCATCGTTCATGCCCTGCGTAACGCCATGCTGCCGGTCGTCACGGTTATCGGTCTGCAGGTAGGGACGTTGCTGGCAGGGGCAATCCTGACCGAAACCATCTTCTCCTGGCCGGGCCTGGGGCGCTGGCTGATTGATGCACTGCAACGCCGTGACTATCCGGTGGTGCAGGGCGGTGTACTGCTGGTGGCGACGATGATTATCCTCGTCAACCTGCTGGTCGATTTGCTGTACGGCGTGGTGAACCCGCGTATTCGTCATAAGAAGTAAGGGGCCATCATGTCACATGTTTCTGAAAACAAAGTTGTCGCTGCGCCGGTGCCTATGACGCCGCTGCAGGAGTTCTGGCACTACTTCAAACGCAACAAAGGCGCGGTTGTCGGTCTGGTGTATGTCACCATCATGATCCTTATCGCCGTATTTGCCAACGTGCTGGCGCCGTATAACCCGGCGGACCAGTTCCGCGACATGTTGCTGGCACCGCCGGCCTGGCAGGAGGGCGGAACATTCGCCCACCTGTTAGGTACCGACGACGTAGGCCGCGATGTGCTGTCGCGTCTGATGTACGGTGCGCGTCTCTCTCTGCTGGTGGGCTGTCTGGTGGTGGTGCTCTCGCTGGTCCTGGGGGTTGTTCTCGGCCTGGTCGCGGGTTACTTCGGCGGTCTGGTGGATAATACCATCATGCGTATTGTCGACATCATGCTGGCCCTGCCAAGCCTGCTGCTGGCGCTGGTACTGGTGGCGATCTTTGGCCCGTCGATCGGCAACGCCGCCCTGGCCCTGACGTTCGTGGCGCTTCCTCACTACGTGCGATTAACCCGTGCGGCGGTGCTGGTGGAAGTGAACCGTGACTACGTTACCGCGTCTCGCGTGGCGGGTGCGGGCGCGATGCGTCAGATGTTCGTCAATATTCTTCCAAACTGCCTTGCGCCGTTGATTGTTCAGGCGTCGCTCGGTTTCTCTAACGCCATTCTCGATATGGCCGCTCTTGGCTTCCTTGGCATGGGTGCGCAACCGCCAACACCGGAGTGGGGCACCATGCTCTCCGACGTGTTGCAGTTCGCGCAAAGCGCCTGGTGGGTTGTGACCTTCCCGGGTCTGGCGATCCTCCTGACGGTGCTGGCATTTAACCTGATGGGTGATGGTCTGCGTGATGCACTTGATCCCAAACTGAAGCAGTAAGAGGCACGAGATGGCGTTATTAAATGTAGATAAATTATCGGTGCACTTCGGTGACGTGGGCTCCGAGTTTCGCGCCGTAGATCGGGTCAGCTACAGCGTAAATCAGGGTGAAGTCGTCGGCATCGTGGGTGAGTCAGGTTCCGGTAAATCGGTCAGCTCGCTGGCGATCATGGGGCTGATTGATTACCCAGGCCGCGTAATGGCGGAAAGCCTGGCGTTCAACGGTCAGGATCTGAAGCGTATCTCTGAAAAAGAGCGTCGCAACCTGGTGGGTGCCGAAGTGGCGATGATCTTCCAGGACCCGATGACCAGCCTCAACCCATGCTATACCGTCGGTTTCCAGATTATGGAAGCGATTAAGGTGCATCAGGGTGGGAATAAGAAAACCCGCCGTCAGCGGGCGATCGACCTGCTGACTCAGGTGGGTATTCCTGACCCGTCCTCGCGGCTGGATGTCTATCCGCACCAGCTGTCCGGTGGGATGAGCCAGCGCGTAATGATCGCCATGGCAATTGCCTGTCGTCCGAAGCTGTTGATTGCCGATGAACCAACGACCGCGCTGGACGTGACCATTCAGGCGCAGATCATCGAGCTGCTGCTGGAGCTGCAGCAGAAAGAGAACATGGCGCTGATCCTGATCACCCATGACCTGGCGTTAGTGGCCGAAGCGGCGCATAAAATCATCGTGATGTACGCCGGACAAGTAGTGGAAACCGGCAGCTCGCACGATATCTTCCGCGCCCCGCGTCACCCTTATACCCAGGCGCTGCTGCGCGCGCTGCCGGAGTTTGCCCAGGACAAGGCGCGTCTGGCGTCGCTGCCGGGCGTGGTTCCGGGTAAATACGACCGCCCGACCGGCTGTCTGCTGAACCCGCGCTGCCCGTATGCCACGGACAAATGCCGCGTTGATGAGCCGGAGCTCTATACCCTCAGCGACGGCCGTCAGTCTAAATGTCACTACCCACTCGATGACGCCGGGAGGCCCACACTATGAGTACGCAAGAGGCCACCATGCAACAGCCGCTGTTGCAGGCTATCGATCTGAAAAAACACTACCCGGTGAAGAAGGGGCTGTTTGCCCCGGAACGCCTGGTAAAAGCGCTGGACGGCGTCTCCTTTACCCTGGAGCGTGGCAAAACGCTGGCGGTGGTAGGGGAGTCCGGCTGTGGGAAATCCACCCTGGGCCGTCTGCTGACCATGATTGAAACCCCGACCGGGGGTGAGCTGTACTATCAGGGGCAGGATCTGCTGAAGCACGATCCTGACGCGCAGAAGCTGCGTCGCCAGAAAATCCAGATTGTGTTCCAGAACCCGTATGGTTCCCTGAACCCGCGTAAGAAAGTGGGGCAGATTCTGGAGGAGCCGCTGCAGATCAACGCCACGTTGAGCAAAGAGCAGCGTCGCGAGAAGGCGCTGGCGATGATGGCAAAAGTGGGACTCAAGACCGAGCACTACGATCGCTATCCGCATATGTTCTCCGGCGGCCAGCGTCAGCGTATCGCTATCGCCCGTGGTCTGATGCTCGACCCGGATGTAGTGATCGCCGATGAACCGGTCTCCGCGCTCGACGTGTCCGTCCGTGCGCAGGTGCTGAACCTGATGATGGATCTGCAGCAGGATTTAGGCCTGTCGTACGTCTTCATCTCTCACGACCTGTCGGTGGTGGAGCACATTGCGGATGAAGTGATGGTGATGTATCTGGGTCGCTGCGTGGAGAAGGGGACGAAAGATCAGATCTTTAATAACCCTCGCCATCCTTATACTCAGGCGCTGCTCTCTGCGACACCGCGCCTGAACCCGGACGATCGTCGGGAACGCATTAAGCTGACCGGCGAGCTGCCAAGCCCGCTCAATCCGCCGCCGGGCTGTGCCTTCAACGCCCGTTGCCGTCGTCGCTTTGGGCCCTGTACCCAGCTACAACCGCAGTTGAAAGACTACGGCGGTCAACTGGTGGCCTGCTTCGCTGTCGATCAGGATGAAAACGGCGAAAAGCCTCTGGCGTAAGTCATAAAAAAACCGGCGATAAGCCGGTTTTTTATTGGGACAATACAAGTCTATTTCCGTAAACGAATCTGGTCGACAGCGTGTTTCTCACTCTTGGTGAGGATCAGGCTGGCGCGCTCACGCGTTGGCAGAATGTTCTCTTTCAGGTTCACGTAGTTGATCTCATTCCACAGCGACGTCGCCACATTAACGGCCTCGTCTTTCGAGAGCTGGGCGTAGTTATGGAAGTAAGAGTCAGGATCGGTGAACGCTCCTTCGCGGAACTTAAGGAAGCGATTGATATACCAGTTCTGCAGCAGATCTTCCGGCGCATCGACGTAGATAGAGAAATCGACAAAGTCAGAGACAAAAACATGATGCGGATCGTGGGGATAATCCATTCCGCTCTGCAGGACGTTTAACCCTTCCAGAATCAGGATGTCCGGCTGCACCACCGTTTTATCCCCGTCAGGGATGCGGTCGTAAATCAGGTGCGAATAGACCGGAGCCGTCACGTTTGGCACGCCGGACTTCAGGTCCGACACGAATTTCACCAGACGATGCATATCATAAGAGAGCGGGAAGCCCTTCTTCTTCATCAGCCCGCGTTCCTTTAACACCTCGTTAGGGTGCAGGAAGCCGTCGGTGGTGATCAGCTCCACGCTGCGGTGTTCCGGCCAGCGGCTCAGCAGCGCCTGCAGAACACGTGCGGTGGTACTTTTACCCACGGCAACGCTGCCGGCAATACTGATGATATAAGGAATGCGCTGCCCGTTAGTACCGAGGAACTGCTCCAGTACGGCCTGTCGGCGGAGGTTGGAACTGATATAGAAATTCAGCAAACGCGATAGAGGCAAATAAATTTCAGCCACTTCTTCAAGCGACAGGTCTTCGTTTATCCCTTTTAACCGTGCGATTTCGCCTTCCGTTAAGGTCATGGGGACGGAGTCACGCAGAGCAGCCCACTGGCTGCGGCTAAACTGGAGATAAGGCGTCATTAACGTTTGCTCTTTTTTGCTCATAAGCATGCTTGAGTGAGGCGTCTTATCCCACAGTAGAGGTTAGCCGTGCGGGGTAGGGCACATCACATAATAGTTAATTTTGGACAATGCGCAGGAGGTTAACACCAGATGGGCCGAATAATAAGAAAAAATATGGCCCGGTGTTGCGTTAAGCGGGAATCGTCACAGACCGGGTTTGCCCCCTTTTCAGGGCTGTAAATGATGAATATTTGCCCGCATTTGCCTGGAATTACAGCGTTATTCGCTCTTCTCGCACAAAATGTGAGCGAAAGAACGATTTATGCAAATTTTTAGTTGCATGAACCTGCGGGTCTCCCTAAAATGCGCGCTACTTGATGCCGACTTAGCTCAGTAGGTAGAGCAACTGACTTGTAATCAGTAGGTCACCAGTTCGATTCCGGTAGTCGGCACCATCAAGTCCGGTGGGGTTCCCGAGCGGCCAAAGGGAGCAGACTGTAAATCTGCCGTCACAGACTTCGAAGGTTCGAATCCTTCCCCCACCACCACTTTCTGGCAGCGTTAGCGCCGCCGGAGCTGGTTGAAAAAATTAGCCAGCTCGAACTTAAAAAGAGAGAAATCTCTTTTTTTGTTACAGAAAGAACTGGGTAGCCGAGTTTCAGGATGCGGGCATCGTATAATGGCTATTACCTCAGCCTTCCAAGCTGATGATGCGGGTTCGATTCCCGCTGCCCGCTCCAATACGTGCTGATATGGCTCAGTTGGTAGAGCGCACCCTTGGTAAGGGTGAGGTCCCCAGTTCGACTCTGGGTATCAGCACCACTTCACTTCTCCCTCCCGTTTCTCTCTGTTTCAATTTAAATGTATTCAACAGTTCAGGCATTTCGCCTGGTTGATGTGGTGATATCACCGATTTATCCGTGTCTTAGAGGGACAATCGATGTCTAAAGAAAAGTTTGAACGTACAAAACCGCACGTTAACGTCGGTACTATCGGCCACGTTGACCATGGTAAAACAACGCTGACCGCTGCAATCACTACCGTACTGGCTAAAACCTACGGTGGTTCTGCTCGTGCATTCGACCAGATCGATAACGCACCAGAAGAAAAAGCTCGTGGTATCACCATCAACACTTCCCACGTTGAATATGACACCCCGACTCGCCACTACGCACACGTAGACTGCCCGGGCCACGCCGACTATGTTAAAAACATGATCACC